>JGI24159J19872_10004012_pt1 | contig 18646 bp, 9 predicted proteins | sample Ectturendosymbi4_FD_19872 | JGI IMG/M metagenome (IMG submission 19872) | reverse complement strand
ACAACTTAATCAAAAGTTGATAAATCGTTTCAAAACCGCTCATTAATTTGAAATCATTTACTTTTTTTCTGCTGATGAAATTTGAAAGACCATCGCTATTCCCTATTTAATACCAAATTTACAGTAATTTCGTGAGTTTTTTGAAATAGTAAATTGTCCGTGCATAAATGGTTGTCAGGAAAAGATGGGGGCAAAACTAATTTCAAATTTTCCTAAAGCATTGTAAGAATGTTTTATCAACATAACTATTTTGAAGGGGGTGAAGTCACTCGCTAATGTTGTAGTAAACAAATGTCGTTTAGTCCAAAGTCCTTCCGAAAAAATGTTGTTGATATAATCTTGAATGCTGTTTGACACTTTTTCTACGTATCAGAATTTAATCGCTCAAAGGAATTTTCTCCTTAATCTTTGCATAAACACACCAATGGGCTTTGTGTAACTTTTACGTAATTTAACCTGCAAAAATGACACGAAATTCCTAATTAGTACATCAATCTGTTAAAAAATAAAAAAATCAGGCTTCAGTTTTCAAAAGAAGTGTATCAATCAGAGACACATGAAATAAATCACGCTTTTTATCAATGCAAAATTTAAAGGTCTTCCAAATTCGTATGATGGAAAGCAGCAGCATTGACTTGAAAACAAAACGACAATCATTTTTGGAACATCTATGCAGGGATTTTCAAATCTGTCGCGAGCATTTCTGGATTTTTCATCAGTCACTTTTTATCCTAGAACCCATCAGCATCTTTTAAAAGCTAAATCTAATGCAATTCTACGTTGCATGATAGTAATTGCACACGCTGGACTCTTACCCTGTGCTCATGCAGGACCACAGAGAGACACCATTTTCGGCCACTATCCTCGCATCCATGCCGCACCATACAATTCCACAGAACGGAAGATACACCGCCACCAACTCCAGATATTGTCCGCGAGGCTGGCCAGCTTCGTACATTGCGACTTGTACACACGTTGGAATTGATATCGCTTCAAGTGTCCAGTTGTTTTTTAGATACACCATTGCTTTCTTCCATTTTTCTGGTGCGAAACGTTCAGATTCTGCGGCACAACCGCTTTTGTTCAGGAAGCAGAGCACGTCGTTGAAGCATCCATCGTGAAAAGCATTCGGATCGCAAGCTTGCTGGTAGACAGCCTGAGAAAAATCCGTGAAAGCAAAAGTCCTGTTGGTGCATTCCGTTGCAAAGTGCGAACAATTCCACCTCTTTAACGTTTCCAAAAACGTGGTGAGCAGAAGTTCTCCCCAAAACCATTCCCTGGTGAACTTACGGTAAATGTTTTCACAACACAGTTCGCTGAGGGCATGATCCGATATCGTAGCTCCACCGTGATTCAGGCAGTATTGCTCGACATCTGCAAAAAGTTGTTAAGATCTTAATACTTTGAAAAAATAGCACTAGCGTTTACTTTTTGAAGAAAACAATGCATTGGGTAAAAGTTAAAGGTGGAAATGCACGGCCTATAAGACTTTCTTTGGAGTGCCTCAAAACGTTGCAATGACGTGAAGTCATCATCAATCTTATTCATTTTCACTGAAACTGAAACAGCTTTATTTCCTGCTTGAACTGTAAGTAGACATGAAGGCCTGCAGAACGCAAAAACGGCAGATAGTTTTTGCTTCCTAAAAATATTCTTCCAGCGTTTCAGAATAAAATTTCAAAATACTTGACATTTCGTTCATGTGTGAAGGGGTTCGTTGAAACTTCTTGCGTGATAACAGATACGCATTGGAAGTATCCCTGTATCACATATAAACTGACGCAAAAACAAAAAAATTGCATTCAAGTGAATCTTATTTGGAGAAACAATAAGATTGAAGCGTCTCAACGAAGAAAATAAGATTACATCAGCAGCCTAAGCCGACTCACAGAAAAAAGGATCAACTCATGCTTCCTTTTGGACATGACAGATAGCATGGTGGCAATCACTTCAAATTAAGAAGAAAAACTACGTCCTCCGAAATGTGACGAGAAAGATGACCCAGAGGTTTGGGCCACACCTTTCTCCAAAGTGCTAACTCCAACAGAAATAGAAAAAGGCGCACGAAAGCAATGATAAGTATCTACAAAAACACTTACACAGTTGGAAAAAAAATAACAAACTACGAGCATGTTGCTTCAAAGCACATGGTTGATAAAAAATGTGTTTTTTTTAATCAAAAAATCGGATTTTTTTATTTAAATCAGATTTTTTTTATTTTTATGACGTTTTTTGATTTAATGTGCAGGGGTGACCACCTAACACTTGTAATTTTTAATAGGTGTTTTAGTATAACTTTTTTGTGCTGTGTTTCTTCAAATACAGCAACTAGAACCAGCAGAACTTTCGTTAAGAATTTCCTTGAATTAATGCAATATACCTTCAGGCAAATCAGTTCATAACAGCAGTACTGGTATACAAAACAAAATATTTATTGAGATGACAATACTGAAACCATCAGTTTATCATTTCATGGACACTTAATGGTATGTTAATAAACTTTATACAAATACCAGCTTGTTATCTTTTTTGGCGCAAAGTCATTTGTTAAAATTAATTACAGTATATATTGCCACACAGGGTTCACTGCAGTGGTTCAGCTTCTGCAAAAGTATAACTTACATGTATAAAAGCGGTAAAGACCTATATATAATGTATCTGGTTTGATGAATGAAAGGTATGTTCTAGAACTACTATGCCTACAGACGTCCCACGGTTTGATTTTTCGGTCACAGACAGAGATGTTTTTGAAATGTCCGAATGAATTTAAGTCATTTTGGTCGGAATGTCTGAAAATATAGGCTAATGAACTTGTTAAGGTTGGTTTTAACACCAGTGTGAGACAAATGACCAAAATGTCTCAGTTATAAAATGTCTCAGAAAAAAAGCTGACCGAAATGTTTCAGCGAAAAAACTCAGCTCACAGTAGTAACAAAATTAATCACAACAATTTTCACCAGTGTATGTTTTCAGATATTGTGACAAATTGACTTAATTTTTTCTGTCATTTTAAAAAATTTGCTCTATGGCCGAAAAAATCTAACTTTATGCCTGTCTACAGGTTCAGACGTGTGGCATTCAAACAGTTCTGTCTTCTGAGTCTGCAAGGGTTAATGATTTCAGTCCACCCACCTTTTCTCAGTTAGTTGACATATAATTTGTGGCCTTATAAAAACTTTTAATTTGTGTTTGTTATAAGACGTCTTTGCCTTCTATACCAATATAAGTGAAGACCGAAGAAAATGCTAAATGAATGTGTCATAGAAATCAAACAAAACTTCAAAACTGCATTATAATTTTTTGCTTGATTTTTTACTTTTATTGCTTGACTTAAATCAAGATTTAAACCAATCAACCCTGTTTAAGCAAGACAAAAGAACAAATCATAGGTGCATCAGGACCTTGCAAAATGTACACTTTGTGGTTGCAGTGGGAACGCAACAAACATACAGTATGGTACTTCGTACTTCACAAATAACGACAAAACATAAAACTTTCCAGTTGAACCAAAATTTGACAAGTGCAAACTATGGTATTTATGTCATTCTTGAGTTATACGTTGGACAAACAACAAACAAATTTTTGTGTAGATGGTCGTCGCGCCAAAGTAATTAGACCAAACCAGAAAATAAGGATGACAACGACCAAACGGTCGCGATACTATGCGGTGTTCCATGACACCATAAATAAACCACCTATCCATGAAGCTTACACTTTTGTAGAAAAAAAACAGTTTTAGCTGTCTGGCTTATGAAAATAAATCGTTTCACAAAATTAACGTACAATTTAACATGCAAAGCATGATCCTTCCTCATGTAAAATAATTATTTGCCCCGTTTTGCGTTGTTCTTTGATTTCCTTATACAGCTTTTCGCCTATTTTGTCTCTGTAACCACCCAGTGAGCTAGCAGTGTTGATAACCCCATCGCAGCGTTAACCATGTTTAGCATTTAATTTTGAAGACGCCTCCTCGGGTATGGCTGCCGACTTAACAACGAACGCAGTCCCACTTACACCTTCTACCAACCTCTGTTTGAGTCACAATGGCCTGTTTCTGTCAATGTGTGCTGGTTGCGTTGCTCCATAATTTGGTGTCAGATAGTCTTACGGTTCCAGTGAAAGCAATTACTTGGGAACGACGTGCAGTATTTTCCAGTTTGTACTTGCCGTAACTAGTGTTTTGATTTATTCATTTTAGTCTTGGTTTTATTTGCTTTTTCTTTTCTGACCTGCTTCAGCCTTTCAATCATTCGTCCGTAAGCATTGCTTGCATGATTTAGGACTAAGGATGCGCAGTGATACGTAAAAGCGGTTTCCTAAAAAATTTGCTGGTTTGATTCGCTTGTGTCACCTTTGTGGTGACTAGTTACGTGAAAAAGTTTTCCACTTAAATTTTTGGTAAATTTATGTCCAACGTGGAATGATTATCCCAGCCTGGACATTTTCGGTAAGCGCTCATGCCATTGGGTTGGTAAGATGCTCAGGCCACCAATCAAGACTACTATTTCTTAAAAATACGCTTGGAATTTATACGGTTTAGATCAAATTTCAGCAAGTATATCATTGAGAAACGCTGAAATCCAACACGTTGTTGTTCGTCTGGGCTGACACGATTTTGTAGTGTTTTGCCTGATCTGGTTTGCATCGCGTGGGAAGCAAATGCTCAGGACGATTCTGTTGAAGAAATCTTTACTTAACAACAATTATGGATGAATGCAGGGCGTTCTAGTTACCTTGTAAGCGCATACGTAAATCTGCCATTGTTAAGTCGCGAATTTTTTTACGCATATCAAAGCAATGACCGTGACATGCAGCGCCGATGTCTTAACCGTACTTTCGGAAATTTATTGCTTTGGGAAGAGACAAATGCAATGATATTGAAACACTTTACGCTAAAGTTTGTGATCGTATCAAGGTTTTTCAAGAAAGCATCCAAAGACACAATTTAAGTTTCCGCGATGATGTCGTCAATTTTAATGTCACAAGCGCTTGTGAAGTTTCCAGTTAAAAAAATAAGTTCTGATCTTGTCTAGTCAGCAACCAATGAAAACCTCGTCGGTCATCGGAGATGGCGGCCACGATTCTGTCACTTTTTACGGCAAAAGCGAGTTGTGTTTACTAAATTGACTACGTCATCACGCATTGCTTGGCAAAGAAGAGATTAGCGTGACGGCGACTGCTGTTATTAGAAGGTAATGAATAAATACAACATAGCCCAGAAAAGCACTTTTCACTGACAAATGTTCTACACGCAAAATAGTGAGGACGATTGCAGTCAAGTCACGACCTTACAGCTGTTCGCAGATTTCAGGCAGCTTTCAATATAAAGGATTTCGGAATGTTTGGCAGGCGAAACGCCGCAAATCCACTCAATACGATGTTTTTTCTCAGTGAGCACACTACCGGGCGCGAAAATCGCCCAAGGCTCGCCAACTTCTGCCCTTGCGTGAGAGCAGCGGGAACGGACGAACGTTGCTTGTACGTGGATGACAAAGCTAAAGACTTTTTGTTCAGTAATCGTTAATTATATCATTGGCGAATAATCGGTACTGGCTTAAAAGACCGCAAGGACTACAAAGTAACCAGTCCAATGGCAGCACTGTCTATTACTGAAACTGAAAAAGCAATTCACGATTTGCAAAACCAAAGACCAGCTAAATGCTTAACCAGGATTGCTTTTACAATTGGTACAATTTCACTTCACATTTGACATTGTATAACCGTAGGACTGAACAGGATTTACACTATTTCAAATGCAAAACACTTTGCATGTTGAATGAAAAAGCCCAACCAAGGCGCAGTTAACATTCAAAGCAGCGTATGAGTACTTTTAAATAATTAATAAGATCATTAGTATTTTCTCAGAATATTCTCCCCAAAAAAAGGGATAGATATCCATGTTGAAAACCATGAAACATGAGGTATGTTGATAAATACGCTTCATACTTTAATATTTCATTTTCGCAGTCTGGATTTGCGTAAGCGAGATATTTAAAGACTGGATGTCAGACTTGGCTCGCCGATTGGTGGTTTCAATTTTTTAAGTTCTTTTTACGTTTAAACTCGACAAAGGATTATTCAAAGCATTCCTCAGCCGTGAATTCTTCTTAGCATACCTGGTGTCGATGGTTTTGTGTCCACCTCTGCTGAGCCTTCGTAAAATAAAGATTGATCATCTTTGAAGATTTCATTGCCTTTGCTGAGTGAAACTACAAGCACCAAAAATACTATCCAGATCATTTTTTCTAATGCATTCACAAATTCTAGTCTGAAATGTTTCAAAAAATCTCTTGGTTTAAGCTTTTCTAATACGCTTTTAAATTCTATATAGATTCTATTTGAATAATAGCTGAAGATCCTCTCGGTTGGTGAAAAATAAACTTTATTTTACAAGCAACATGACAGATTTCTACTAGAAAGGTTTTCTTTCAAAAGATACGTTTTCAAATATTCACAGAAGCCTTTAACACGAAAACAACTGGAAGAGGTCCGCTAAACACGCTTTAGTTAAACTACCGTTGTTTTTTAACCACGTGTTTGGTTAGTTTACATATGTTCATCTGTTCGGCTTTTTATATTTGTATTAGCCTAGAGGAGGTCTTATACACTTGTATGGCACTATTGCAGTTCCTTCAGAGTATTGGCGTCAGTCAACCGGTGTCCGTTGATGAAACCATTCATCACCTGCTTTGATAGAATCGAAATTGATTTTAACATAATCTTAGGCAATGTTCTTTTCTACCTCAAAAGTAATGGTATAACAATTTGTACAGCTGAGTAACTCGCCAAGACATCAAAGACATTTCGTTTTTATATCTGTCTAGCTTCAAACCTGATACAATCTCCAACCTGTTAACATGATACAAATCTCTATCACAATCTCTATAACTCGTTTGATAAAAATTGTTGGACATCATGTTTAAGTAAGATGTGCAAGCGAATCACATGGAACAGTAATAAAAGTCAAATGAGGCACCTTACATCGCCGATTCATTAAAAAGTTAATAACTTTCTCTTCCCAACTCCTCTTTCTGCTGAAAACGACATAAAAAAAAACTTTATTTCGATGCGTCGCAATGAGGGCTGCGCTGTTCGGTTTACAGCAAAAAAACAATTAGTGTCGATTGTGCCGCAAATCCTTCCCAAAACATGCTTACGTCTCTAATCTCGGCACATATTGGATACCAAAAATTTGATTGCTGAGAGAACGTCACTTAAATTAAAGCTTAGCAGAGGAAGAAAACGCCGGAAGGTTTACCAACATAATCAGATATGAGAGATAAGTGAAACACGACAACTTATTGAATGGTAAACAAAGTCTCACCAGCGGCGACTGCGATTGATAAACAAGGTAGCTAGAACGCAATATTTCCCTGATTTCTCAAAAACACTTTTAAGGTCACTTGCCTCCGGGTCCGTTGCTTTTATTGAGAAGTAAAGCAATCAGCGTAAAACATAGGAACTTCCTCATCAATATGAATATTTTGCTTCACATGGAAATTGCAAATTTATCTAAAACAAAATTGACGTTTGAAGAGAAACTAAAACCTGCAACGTATAAGTGACTTTTTACGTTCTCATCACACACGAGGCATTTCACGTGGCCAAGCATTTAAGTGGTAGCGACTTTCGGTTCACCAAAGACGCAAATAAATGCTTGCCCCTTTCTTGGCCCAGGATTCCTCGCAAAGGAAAATCTTCACGCGTGGTGTTACCTACGAGCCTTTAGATTTATACATAATGCTTATATGGGTTGATGGACACGCTGTGTGCACTAGCGTGTTCATCAACCCACATAAATGCATCAATCCATACCAATGCAGTTTTCGCTGATTCACAGAGCGGTTGAGTGGAGCATTCGCTTTATTTCGAACGGCAAGCAAGCTTGCTCAGAGGAGGCGTTCTGAGCTGCCTTGCAGATAACCCCACCTGGCCGCTTCAAGCAGAACACGGAAGCGATCAAGGACAGCGAATCCGTTTGCTGCCATTTTCTTCCCAACTCCTTTGCTCTCGTAATCCGTTGTCAAAAGGACGTTTTTTTTTCGCAACTCAGTTTACTGAGCTAACTTAGCTTTCTCATAGCCTGGGTCTGATTGGAAGACTGTATAGAGTATATTTGCATCTCGTTTGAAGTTACTGCTTGTTTACCGGTGAAAATGTATGTTGAGTTTCAAAGGAGTATTTGCAGACAGTCTGCGAGTCGTCGCACTTTATACTTCATTTATTTATTTATGTATTTTACGACAATTTTGTGACAAGCGCTGCCTTGATCAATGCAATTCTGTTGCGTCACAAGGAGCTTACAAGCACAAGCAAATCAGCCGCACGACCCTAAAAACACGTCCACGGCGCCAAAAATAACAATAGAAGCTTGAATCAACAACTCTGGCAAATCAAATAAAAACAAACGCAGCTTGCAAATCAGTTCAAAGAGTTGGTCACGATCGCATTAGACAAAAACATTACGAAACTGCTATTAGTGCTGCGTGCGCACGACTGTGAACGTATAGTGAACGCACAAGTAGAGGTGCAGTTTAGCTTCCACATAGCCACTCATAAGCAAAGACAATAATGCTTCACAGTTTGTCATGGGCAGTCCTATCGTAATTTGCATATACGCACATTCACGGCTACAACGTGTTTTCTCGCAGTCAGCGCACCACTGAGACCACTGTGCAATTCGAGCGAACTTTTTTGTAGAGCCACGCAAAAAAGCCTGACGTGTTGCCATTGCAACATTCACTGTCAGAATATCAGCTTGACTCATTTCGCAGGGACGACAAAAATGGACTCAAAAGAATAACCGTACCATCTCACTTATGCAAAGCAAACATTGCAACAGTCTTCTTTCTTTTTAAAAATTACTCAATCGACGTTTTGCCTAGTTGCAATCATCTAAAAAATATTCTGTGGTTTTTATAATTTGTAAATGCTGACACAGATCACGGCACATGTAAGAACATGTTTCGGTTCTTCTTTGTATTTTAACCTACAGCACATCTGTCATCTACTTTTGAGAACTTCACGTGAATGGTAAATAAATCGTTTGCCCTGTAGCTTCCATAAACGGTTTGGCTACGCCTTTTGTAGCAAACTAGTTTCAAACGTTCTAGCCAGTAAGGCAAACTAGCAGGGAAAAACCCATCTTTCAGTTGAGGTGTTCCGAGTCAAGACTTTTTCTTTTCCAAGCAAAACCGCAGAATTTCAAAGTAGCGTCAGCAATCTGTTTATCCTACTATTCATGCACTTGCCTGTGTACTGCAGCAGTTATTACTTAAAAAACTGTCTTTGATCGGTATTTGCTTCTGCAGACAGATGATTCTTTGGGATTTCTGTGCAACTACTGCAAAGCTACTTTCCCAGCAGTTTCAAATAATATTATGTGCAACATTATTGAAAAACCCTGGTATTCACTTGTTATTCAACAGCGGAATGTATGATTAGATCCATTTTAAGAACATTACTTCCCTTCAGCCCTGGTATCTCTGTGGCCTTGGTTAAAAACTGAAATGCTGTTTGCTGAAAAGTTATCTTTTTACTGAAAAATTCTAATATTGAAAAAAACAATACATTCTACCAATTTCGAAACATTGCTATTTTTCACCTATAAGATCTATGTTTGTGTTTTCAAACATCACATACAAAATGTTTTTTGGTATTTTTGCAACCCAAGTTCTTTCCACAAAAATCAAAAGTCATAAAGTTGGTACATTAATTCAGGTTGAAGGAAATACTAAGCCCCTGAATGCGAACAAATCTTTTTAACTAAAAATCAGCAGAAGGTTTCATCGCAATAAGCAATTTTCATAAGTTGTTTTTTCTATGTGGACTTCATCAGCAAAATTGTCTTTTACCGTGTCCACGATATTTCGTAAAAGCCTCTTGGTCATTTCTCAACTGAATTGCCAGCTATGAAAATTGTTTGTTTCTTGAATTTTGACCAGATTTTTAGCACACCAAGTACTATTCTTAAACGCAAATGCTAAGTCTGCTATAAATGGCCTAAAATCTAAATTTGCCAGATTAAAATATTTTCGCTGTACACGTATGCATGACTGCTATACATACGCAATCTCACGAAATGTTCTTTTATCAAGCATTTCTGTTTCAACAAAAAGATCTCCCGGTATTGGAAGTGTGGACTGTAAAAAAACGAGTTAAAAAATAAAAGAACTCCGTTAACCACATGGCCATAAAAAATGTCCGTCGCAAACAAAACCAATGAAAGTTTTCATAAGGTTTACCAGAGACCAAAGTATAAACATATACTGTATGTCAAACTACTTTAAAAATGCAAACACGTGTTTTTATATGCATGTAGAAAACATGTCATGTCCGGTTTCTAAAGCTATTTTTCAAGTCAAGATGAAACCTTGTCCCAACTCATTGCGGTGTCTGCTCCTAATAAGTTCTTTGAAGTGAGGAATGGAAGCTGTAAAGTTACAAAAACAATACAGTTAATGCCGTAGACATGCTACGTTGTATGGCCTGAAAAGCAAACTTATATTTAATTGAAACACAGCGGAAAGATACTTTGCATATCTTGCATTACTAAACAATCTTTAAGGCTCGAATTGCCCATCAAATAAAGATAGGCCAAAAGCGTCTAAAATGCATTAGCATTTTTTGTAATGATTGAAACTTTTTGTTTCTGTGTGAAAGGTTTTATTTGTAAGTTTGCAGCTGCACAAGGGTCAAGTTTTATAGCGACAGTGCCATAATTGCGTGATCGTCATGCACAATTGCAGAAATCATAGAGACAACAGTACAACGTAACGAACGGGTAGTAGCACACAAGAGATTGCACCCAGCCCTCTTCGCCAGGCAAGAGGGCTGCAATGCCAATATGCAAAGTCTTGGTCTGACCCGGCCGAGAGTCGAACTCCAGACCTCCCAGCACCGAAGCGGACCAACTAACCGCCAGGTCAGGAGTTGGTCTGCGTTTCTCTTATCCTATAAAGGACCACGAAAGCCAGTGTAGTGGATTTTGAGGCTGTTTCGTTCATAACTTGCCGAACGATCGCGCTAGAGAATCATTGAAGACATCATAAAATGCAGAATTCCGTGTACTTTCTGATAAACAAAATAGGTAGTTTTGCATTTGAAATTTCGCGTGACAGTGTGGCACTACGATTGCGTCCCTGTGTCGTCACCATAGCATTCCGGCGACGTCATTGTCACGTGTGAAACATCTAAAAGTGCCAAACTCTGCATTCTTGCCATGGTCCACGCCCAGGTGTCATGTTCCACTCACAACGGCGTGTTAAATAAACATGAAAACATCTCAGTGTGCTATCAGCATACATGCTTGTTCCTACGGCCTTGATTGATTGCGCAACCCCATTTTTGACATTCATTTTCTTGGGATCGTCTTTGTAGCAGCAGGCCCGTAGCCACGGGCGGGCATTCTGGAGCAGTGCCTCCAATTTTTGTGCCCTCCGAAATTTTGTTGTGCTCAGATAAATTTTTATACACTTTGTTTTAAACATAAAACAAAAAGAAAACTCTTGTCCCGTTTAAAAATGCATTTCCTCCGAAAACCTACTGGCCTGAGTAGCAGTACTTGCTGAATCCATTCAGCAAATCTCTTTACTGTCAACGGTGCTTTGAGCTCTTGATTTAAAGAGTTTGTGCGTTTCTTCATTGGGTTTTCTGTTCAGGACGAGATCGATATCGTAAAAACAGGGGTCAGCAAACACTGGGCCGCGACCCGATGCCTGTACGTGAAGAAATTGTTACCGGGCCGAGCGGAATCAAAGCCAAATTGGTCCAAAAGTGACTGGAACGACTGACAAAAAGAACACACTGCGAGCGCCATTGACTACTATAATTCCTACAGGTCGGAGCATTTATTGCGACAAAGCAATCCCAGATCTCTCCCTGAATCAGTGCCATGATGAACTACGAGTTGTAATAAATTTGCATGTGCCAAATATTCATTATTTTATTGAGGGTCGGTCCGCAAAATATTTGCCATGCTGACTGATGAGTTGCAAAAAATGCATGTGTCAAACATTCATTATTATATTGAGGGCCGGTCCGCAAAAAAATTGTCATGATGACTTACATGACTTACGAGTTGTAATAAATTTGCGTGTGCCAAATATTCATTGTTTTATTGAGGTCCAGTCCGCAAAATAATGCCAGGCTGAAACCGGTCCGCAGTGCAAAAAACGTTGGCGATCCCTGCCGTAAACGGTCCTGTCTGTGCTCATGTTTTTTCAATTTGCTTTGCTGAGATGCATGAATGTTCGAGGCCACAAGCGTTCTTCGCTGAAGCGAATTCTACTGATGCTGCTGGGGCGTGGCTGCATTGTAGGCGCGCTTTAGAAAGCTATTTGCGACCAATCGATAACATCGCGGCTGCTGACAAACTTGACGTTCTCATCAACCTTCTGTACTCCCTACGCATAAGTATGTTCGCGAATGTGCCTCCTGCGATGAAGCGATTACCTGGTTGGAAAATGTCTACTTTCTCTACGTCAAGGCTGTCGATGCTTGTGTGCTAGACACCGGCTGAACACTGGTCAACAGGAATGCGATAAAATGGTTAAAGAGTTTTCCCAGCAATTGAACTCACAGAGATGACTGCATTTTCGTTCCGGTAACTGCTGCTCAGAACAGGGACGCCTGTATTCGCGACGCACTCACTGTTGTGCTGCGAAGTAGCTATTTAAGGCGACGGGCGCCGGAGGACAACGTTCTTGAAATCCAAGCGACGTTTGCTAAAATTCCACCCCTCGACCGAGCGCATAGAATCCGCGAGGAAATTTGCATGGAATCCTCGAGTCCGACTCCACTCAGACTCACAGATGTTTGCAATTCGAGTGAAGCAACAAGCGCTTTACTTTAATCTCTTGCCTTGGAAACTAAGTACTCTTTTTGCTGAACTAAGTGGCACCTTCGGCTCAAATGTCTTGCTCGAGATCGGGTTTACGTCCAATGCACGAAGAGAACACAACGCCTGTGTTTGTGTATCTAAGACTGAGAGTAGCCCTCCGGCTCACAGGAGGCGTTAAAGGGAATTATGTCAGTTCTGCTTTGCGAGCACATAACACCTGATTCTGACTCCGTTGCAGTGAAATCCTGCAATTATTCGTAGATAGACCAAGGTTTCATTGCCAGCGAAATAAAGCAGATGCTTCGTGGTAATACACTCGACAAGAGTAAGTCTCCGTGGTGAGCTAAAGTTGTGTTAGTCAAGAACGACAATCATAAAAAACGTCTGTGCATCGATTAAAGTCAAGCCGTGAACAAGTTTACCCTGGATACTTTTGCCGGTTGCCCCCTTTTTTCCGGGTACAGCATTCTTACCGCAGTGAAGGAGCACCAACGCTAACACGTGCCTATTTCTTCTCGTCTATCTTAATTTGTCCAGTAGGGGCTTTATTGTGAGTCTTCTTGGAGAATTTCTGCCAGGAAAGTTCCTCCGAAATTGTTGAGTTGTGACAACTGATCTCGTCACGAAATAGGCCTCTACTATCTTGATCCTCTCCTGCACGGAGTACCTTGCTGCTTGATTCATTGAAGCAGGGAATTAAACTTGAGCTGTAACTATGATCTGCACAGAACACGGAACCCTGGGTTAATTTGATAGGAAATGATAGCGATAATGAAATAATACATATTTTCGGACCGTCCTCTATTTCAAATGTTTTAGCTGGATTAAGATGAAATGCACACTGCGCTAAACAGAAAATAGCACGTTTTCACTGACCCTCATTCCACTGCATTGTAGTCGGATTCGCGTTGGATAGGGAATCTGACAAATCGCTCAGGCGCGATCGTGAGTGTCTCGCCGAATGCTTGAGCGCGCGTTTTTTGAACGCATGTTCCATTCAACGAATCCAGCTACAAGAAGTAGGTTGGGAATCCGACCACAACGGATTCGAGCGGGAAAGAGGTTGGATGATTTGTGTGGAGCCTTGGGCAGTGGTTACTTGATTGATGCTAAAAGTATCACTAAAGGAACAGATTAGCCTATTAATGGTAGTAAAACACATCATCACGAGATGGACGTTGAAGATAGGCTACATTATTTCAATAGACTGCCTGCGACGCCGTTTTCTTAACCTTAACACCCAGCACTTTTCTACGACATTCTCTACTAGCTGCTATTTTTCCGACCACACACAATAAAACCACATCTCGGCGATTCCAACTACACCGACGAAAATCACGTTTCTGTACTGGAATCAGCTTTCATCTTTTTATTTTCAGCTATACCGCAGCTTTCGCAACACCGTAGGCCAAGCGCGCGAAGCTAACTTTGAGTTTCTTGCAGTGTAAACACGCGCCAACACCGAGTTCGCAAGTTTTGAGTCTGGTCCCGTTCTAGGAACGTTTCAAGCCTCGAACAAAGAAATGAGTGCGAAATTCAACCGTGCCAACCAACTCGGCCAAAGGAACACTCCAATGGCTTCTGTACCACTGCGGATGTTATGCTTGGACTCTCTTTTCCTTGCTTGCGCGGCGTCTGCCATGGAACGGGCATCGCTTGAAGATGAACGCTACCCAAATGAATTTGCAATGGTAAGTCAGGTGTCGAATCGCTCACGCGTCAATCCAGCGCGAATCCGATAACAATGCAGCGTAAAGAGAATAATTGTTGTAGATAGGCTTCCAATCCTAACATATCTTGTAAAATCGCTGAATATAATAACATTACACGCTTTTATAAATATAACTCGTTGCGCAGATACCGCAGAAGATAAAATATGTTTGAGGCAGTCCTCAGAACTGCCATCTCGTCTCAATCATCGGACGTATGTACATAGGTTAACTCCTGGCTGAGTTATAAATAACAGTCAATCGACTAAGGACTTTCAGAATGCTTTCCTGTTTCTCGTCTTTATCAGATGAATTCTAGAGTGAACTTGCATTCAAAGAGTCAAGAAATACACTATTCAACGTAAAATAGAGCGTCGTACGTCGTCAAGAACAAATCTTGGCTACGAAATGTGCAGCAGCAGTGTTGTGCAAGTCTGAATCATCGCAAACCCATGAAAGCAGACCAAAGTCGGCTGATTCCTCGAAAGCTTGCAGCAAAACTAGTGATTTCAAATTGGCAAAAATGTACGATTTTTGAACTTTGAACGAGTATGCAAAGAAATGATGTTCGTACGATTTGCTTTTTTACGTTTATTTTCACTTAAAGGTATCTTGCACATTGACGAAACACTTCGTGCATAAATTAACTTTTTACGGGTCTGTGTAACAACTACAGGCCTACCTCTGTCTGCTAGGACACGGGTCTACCGGAGCATTACGGGTCTGTTGTAGCACGCTGAACGACGCGCCTCCCGCGGTCCTGTTAGGGAATCGCTGTTGGCACGTGTGGTAGACCTAAGAAACAGGTCCTGAAAAACAGGACCCTGAAACAAGGGTAGACGTGAAAAACAGGTCTACCACGGTCTAACCGCGATAAGACTGTTAGTTTAGTTGGCCGCGGTGACCTGCAGTTTTTGATGAACCGAATTTTTGCAACTATCTCTGTGCAGCTAAGAGAGGTCACGGTGTATTGGCGTAAAAATTCAGATGTGTAGTTGAAGCGTACGACCGTGTAACGAGGACCACCGCAAGACATCAGCGATATATGTTTTGCTACGCTATCTTTCGATATATCGTAATTGCAATAGTTACGTAAGTAAGATTTGTATTGAATTGTCGTTAGCAGTTGGAGCCGATTGTCCAGACGCGCGTGAAATGCACTTAAAATTACCGTTATGGTTTTATAACTACTCCAATACGATGCCGATGTTGCTGCCCATAGTTAAATTCTCGCACAACATACGAGAAGCGTTTGAGACAGAAAAGAACTTTTTTGCTTTATTTAAAATTCACTACTGTCTAATTGAAGCCTCAACGCAACGCAATCTTCGGCAGGTGAAACTTTGGCACACTTGCATGAAGCATAAAATACAGCGGCTTTCCAGGCAGTCGGAGAAAGGTTCGAAAAATATTTTTAGCGCTATTGAAGCACAATGTATAAATAGTCACGTCAATAAATATAACTGACTTTGTGCAAGTCACTTGCTTTGCCAACTTTGTGCTGTCTTATTCTTGATCTGCAGGTTGAGATTTCACGATTTCGTTAGGTTACGCTTGAGCAGACGACCCAATAATTTCAAGCCGTGTTGAACAGTATCAACAAGACATCAAATCAACTGAAACATTGCTCCAGCCGTTTTCGTTTCATCAATTTTTAGCCTTTTATATCCCATGTCTGTCGTTTTCTTCCGGCAGTACAAATATCTGATATCTTCGTGATGATGTTTTACAATGTCTAAAAATAGTTTCAGCTTAACGTTTTCGACATACAATCATGTGCGTCTTTTTCACTTTAGTGTTTGATAAAAACCCGAAATCTCTCCCAAAATTACAAGCAAAATGATTTCAATTGTTTATCAGAAAAGATTAAAAGTGACCAATATTGGAGTTGCTGAATGATGCCAAACAAGACTATGGATGGTAAAACGCATGATTGTGTTGATTTGCATAGACATGGCAATCAAGCCGAGGGAATAGAAATGGTTGCCTACGAAAGAAAATTGTCCAAAGATAAAATAACGGCAACGAAGTTGTATTTTAGATCCCAACATAACTTGAAAAAGGATTTTAGCACTGAGCATTCCTCACTGAGTCACTTTCATGAAACAAGATACCTTATCCACCGACATCTCACATTGGCTGTTTATGTAAGCATCAGAGGACCAACACTTGCACAGGAAAACCGAAGAGGGGTGAAGGATTCCACAGTTGCGAGGTTGACAACGTGTACCCGCGGGTACAAAAACGCACGTTGAAAAGTGAAGTTAACCTAAGTGCTGATCGGATTTCTGTTAACCACTGGTCTGAAGATATTTCGTTGCTGCTATTCCGAGCAGCAAAATCCTGATCCTCGGTCAAGGTTGCAGTGGCCACTACCTGGCGCTCACAAAGTAATACTAAAGCAAGCTCCCTTCTAAAATCCGAGTCCACAACTCTGGTTGATAAAGGCAGTAGTGGATTAAGCAATAGTTGTAAATGTAGCAATTGTAACGGGCCCCGTTCTTTCTAGGGCACTGCAGTCCTTTGTGTTGAATTTTTTCTCCATACATCGAAAATTGTTTCAGTCCAAGTAGTCAATATTTTGCTACATGTGCCGAAAGCAGTCACGCGAAATTTTTCAAGTGAATACTTTTACATGAGACTACTGCGGAATTGAAATCAAAGTGTTTTACAGTGATTTACAAAAGTATCGATCCACTCGAGCAAGGAGACCAAATTTTACCAATTTCCAGATATTGTTTGATTGTTTTGTTATGAATGGCATTATTTTTCATATTATTACATCGCGTTCACCTGTTCTGTGTAAGCTGCGTCACTTTCTTTTCGTTACTTTCAAACTGATTTGGGATTTTTTCAATAACCATTGGTTAGTGTATCTGGCAGTGTGTACCATCTCATTTAGCAATGTAGACCATCCACTATCTGGCAACACTGCTTAGACCAGGCTACTCAAAAGCAGTCAGATAAACTACAGTTGCAAGCGTCGATTTCAACGTCACTCCCTGACATGCTTTTACAGCACAGCATATTTCCTTAACTTTTTGTAGTTTTGTACATAAAATAATGAGTAGCCTAATTGAAATCTTCCCCTGCAGCTGCAGGTAGCAATGAGCAGCAACAGGTTTTTCGCACTTACGGAGCCCAGCAGGCCTAAATGCTTAATGGTAGCCACACAGATGCCCACACACTTCACGATATAACAGGTGTTCAAGCGCATTTTTAACTTAAGGCGGTTATAATGCCACAGGCCCCGCACTACCTTAACCCGGCACTGGAATCAGGCCACAAAGTACGCCAGATTTTCTACCTGCACTTTATGCGGTATTTGCAAAATATGACTTTTTCAATACTTGGTTTTGCACGATGTCTGTGGAAGCTTCCTGTGAAAATCCACACTTTTTTTGGAGCTACTGGGCGTGTGTATTTGCCCTAACTTCGACAATGGTTTTCACTTCAGCAGCTTTAAATCTAATATCCTTTTAATTTGATGTTTCCCTCTGTTTTCTTGTTTATATTTATGCATAAAAGGCTACATCCACAAAGGAAAAGATAAACATAGATGCATGGAAAGTAACTTTTCCTACGCATTTATCTTTTTTGGTGAGTTTCGGGTGCGTAAAAAGTGTGACTTCAACAAAATCCTTTTCGATGTTTTCTTGTACAAAAGTCGTGAAAGCAATTCATTGTTTAGACGTTTTGTTATGCAGAATAGATAAAGGTAACCAGTCTTTTCACTAATGTGCCGGTTGATTTTACCATCAATCTAATTCTCGATTCTGTTTTTCGCAGCAATGACGAGTTCAACGGCTTGAACAGAAGACGTATGAAGAAGCTGCTGGAATGGGTTGTGAAAACAACTACGTTCCAGTTTAACGGTCGTTTTTATCGACAGGTTGATGGTGTTGCTATGGGCTCACCTATAGCACCGCTAATGGCTGACGTATGCATGAACTACATTATAGATCAGGCCTTGGCGGTGACACCACCGGAGTGTCGACTAGACCTGCTTTGCCGCTACGTAGATGACCTATTTTTACTATTTCCTAACCAAGATTCTCTCAACAGGTTCTTTACCAATATTAATTCTGTTCACAGG
>JGI24159J19872_10004006_pt1 | contig 18653 bp, 10 predicted proteins | sample Ectturendosymbi4_FD_19872 | JGI IMG/M metagenome (IMG submission 19872) | reverse complement strand
AATTGCGTGTTACAACTTTTCTTTCTTTATCTTGGTGAAACTTACAACCGTACATTAAACACTATTGTGGTAAAATGCTTCAAATCTGAACCAATTTAGTGGGCCATGAGCAACAAAAGGTTGAAAACCCCTGCTCTAGAGAGAACCGCTATTTGTTAAGGGCACTTAGCAAAGCGCATAGGTGAATGCTATAACTTTTGAAAAAATATGAACAATTTCAAAATTTTCCACAACACAGTATTCAACTCTATTTTTTCCATCATTAAATTAAAAATTATTTTCAGTTTCCAAAAGATTTTGAAAAATTTTTAATCAAAACATGACTTTACAAAGTCACCCTTTGCAAAAAACACCGAACGTTGAACAATTTTCAGCAAAAAATTGAGAACACAGTCTATCAAGATTATTTTAAACAACGTTGGTGGAGCCGAAGCCCGGAGCCTGAATCTTGTTTTCCGGTTCCACAGCCCTGGTTTGTGAGGCAAGTGAGTTAAATTATTGCGGGGCGAGCTTAGGCTGCCTTATGCGTGAATAATTTTTTCGTTAATGTGCAGATCAGGGCTTTTCAAACGTTTTTGCACTTTTCCCACTATGCAACAAAGATATCGTTTCGCAGCTCCTCATCTATGCTGATGTAAAAAACACAATTGTACAAACAAAACAACTGTTTTTATTTTACACTGGACCAAACCACGTTAGTGCCGGATCCAAAACGTTTGGATGTTGGGCCGGAGCTGGAGCCAAAAAACTTTAGTTCCCTGGAGTTGCAGCCAGAGCCTGAATTTTGAACTCCGGCCCCGCAAGCTGGGAACAAATTACGTCTCGACTTACGGAACAGCGCAACCAACTGTTAGTAACTATCCATCGGCCCACTTACCAAAAACAAAAAGGTCTCCCTGCGTAGGACGCGTCCTCCTCAAAAGCTTTGTATGACGTCAGATCAAGCACACCTAGCGGCTTCGTGTCGGTGGGTTCCCGAAAATACTTAAGCTCGTACCCTGCGAGTGTGAACCAGCGAATGTTCCATGTCTTCACAGAACCCCCTTGTTTCGTCATAAAACCTTGTTTGGAGAGATTCTGAACAAAACGTATATGAAAACCGTGAAGTTTAACTAAATCAGCACTAAAATAGAATCAATGTTAAAAAATTCTTAAATAGCGTCTTTCAAGGAGCAAAAGACTGAAATTGACACATGGGCGCGGAATTTAGTTTCTTATCTAATTCAAATAAAACAGCCAAAAATGGTTAATCCTTTTCATGAGCAGAATAAGAAAATGTACAAGGTGACCCAATAAGAACGGAACCCATAAAAAGTATGTCATATCCTGCAGAGCTCCAGCAACTTCAAAATTTTTCTGAATGTCAATTTCAGTCTGTGCGATCACTCCCCAAAATTTGAGTTATCTTGTTGCTCCGCCACATATGAATATTCTTTCCAGGATATGCTCCAAGTAGGCTCTGCGCGTTAGCGGCAAACTTGCACATGTTGCACGAAATTATCAGTTTCGCCAACACATTCCTCTTAGGAGATTTCCCTAATTTTGCTGTAATTTCTTCCCTGTTCACCAATCGTCGGAAGGGTGTTTGATATATATTATTGTTGAGATGCCCCCACAGATAAACGTATAAAGGGCCAAGTCTCTCTCAACCCGGCAAGGGAGTGATGTGTATGCGGTAGTCCCGCATGGCTGCTGCAACCACTCTTCATCTTAACCTTTCTATTTTTGTTGTGGCGCACGTTGTCCTTGAGATACCGCACATCAAAAAATTTGAACACGTCAGATCTGTACCTTTGGGGTTGTCTCATGGATTATATGTACCACAACAACCCTCAAACGATTGGTGAACTGAAGGCAGCAATCACAGAAAAAAATCAGGGAAATTCCCGAAAAGGAACGTCACAGAGCAACTCATATTTCGTGCGACATACGCAAGTTTGCCTCCAACGCGGTGGAGCCTATTTAGAGCATCTTCCGAAAGAACATGACTTTTATGCAAAGCAACCAAGATGACCGAAACTTTCGGAAATGATCGTGCGTAGACTCAGTTAGCACCAGCAAAATTATGAAAATTTGCTGGAACTTCGTAGGATTTAACACAATTTGTATGGGTTCCGCTTTTTTGGGTCACCCTGTAGATCGTTTCCAGATGTTTTCTGTCACTGCTCGCAAACTTAATGTTTTTTGAAATCTTGAAGGTTGTGTCAACTTTTTGTTGAACATTTGTCTATTTACAAAACAGATCTACTATAAGCTATAGCAGATAATATCCACTGGGATTATCGTGACGGGAAACCAGCAAATGTCTTAGCAAAAGGAAGCAATCTGAAGGTGGCATTTACTAGTCACGTGTCTGTTATGAACGATGTTTGACCGTAAACCATACCCACAGTAGAACATTTGCTCCTAGATTTATACAAAGGCTGCTTAACACTACAGAATAACAGCTGTGAAGTCGGTATTAGTTTTTTTTAACAAGTGATACTTTTATGTAAAGATGCTCACACACAATAGAGGGATAAACCCAGGCCCGTAGCCGGGGGCATTCGGGGCGGTGAACCCCCATTTTTTGTGCCCCGAAAAATTTGTTTTAAACATGTAATAAAAACAAAAATCTTTCCCTCTAAAACTGTATTTTGTCCCCCAAACTTTAAAACCTGGCTACGGGCCTGGGTAAACCCTTTACTGAACCAGAGTACATAAAGATCTTTCTGCTTCTTTCCGCGGCTGATTGCCAGAATAAACTTTTCAGTTGACAACAACTGAGTCATTTTGAAAACAACTGCAAAGCGACCACTGCTGAGTTAGCGATAGCTCAGCGGAAAAAAGTTATGATCCCACCTCTCCCACAGTGCTACTTGCTGTCGCGTCCTTTCAGCAAAAAGTATTCACAGTAATCACAATTGGAGCTTCGATTTACCACCAAGGAGGACATCGTACAGAAAGTGAAGCGTTACAAACTAGAGCAGTTAAACACGAGTGATTCAGATTTTGTTGATCGACGTTACCGAAGACTTTTCCCAGTTGTCGAACAAGTCGTCCACGTCTCGAATAGCTTGCAACGTAATCGCACGCCGTTGCGTCTCATTCACCGTTGTCGTCACTTCCTCCATGATCTGCGCACGTTTAGAACGCATACCTTTACGTAGTCCGCCAAGTCGAAAAATTTGCGTCATATCACCAGGGCCAGGCAGTCCCGTCGCCACTCCAAGCCCGCACAGATTGAAATATGGAACAATATAAATCAATAGAGCTTTTATCGAATTTTCAGAATGTCAATCCTCCCTGCACAAACGTAAAGCCCCCCTATGGAAGACTTTCTGGCGAAGGTTCTGTTATTAGAGCAACCGATTTTTTGACCAAAAACTTAAATTTTGACTTTATAATTTACAAATTTTGACTTTTTTCGACCTATCAACTTCCTGAGTTTGCAACGGAAATGCGGAATTCAAAGCAAATAGAACTATGAGACAAAAAAGAGAGAACTGACGAACTGTCCCAACAACAAAGCTGTGTTTACACAAGGAAAAACTGAACATTTGCTTCATTGTACGCTACCAATCTATTGTTTGTTTGTGTCTAAACAAGAGCATTAATTAAAATTATTTTAGTAAAGCTAATTCAATTGTTCAATTTCATCGAAGTTTACCGCATTGATGAGCTTTCTAGATTTCGGAATACGCTGAAACGCTCGNTCTTTCTCGATCTTTCGTGGACCGCTGCGCTTTTTTATCCCGTGGTTTGACTCTGACACCCGTCATCACGCACGTGGTGTTGCGCCCAGAGCAAAAGTGCTTTTTCTGAGCCTTTGCCAGACGCAAAAAGAGCAAAAGTGCTTTTTCTAAGCCTTTGCCAAACGCAAAAAGAGCAAAAGTGCTCTTTCTAAGCCTTTGCCAAACGCAGGTTTTCCTGGCAGTGGCAAACTTTACGAAACGCTAGGAAGGTCAGCATTTAAATTTGCAAATTTATTGCTCATTGTAACTAGCCACAGTTTCTGGGTGTTTCTTCATACACTTGTTTCAGAGTGCCAACATTTCGCCTGTAAGGTTTTTAATACGATTTTACAGGACTCAAGATGCGTTTAAAAACGCGAAACTGGTTTCCCTGTGAAATAAAATGCGATCGATTTACTTGCGGCATCTTTGTGGCTTACGACCATGGAACAAAGCATATATTAGAAATCAAACCGATATGTTAAAAATATTTTTTCTGTTGAAGTGAAACAAAAATCAAAAGTGTGAAAGACTCGAGGAAACAACTGCAGAGGTAACAAACCGTAGACGAAAATCAATCCAAAAGCACGAGAGAAATATCCAATGTCAATAAATATCCTNAAGTCACTGAGAAGTTTTTGCGTTGTTACACTTCAACATCAAGCACTGCCANACCTAGCCTACTTAATATTCAATCGTCCAGTAGTGGGCAAAACAACATTATTAAATCAGAAGTCAAAAAAATCCATTATTATGTCAGAATTGCAACTGAACTCGCAAAAGCATATCAATATCTGTTGTTGCAGCCTTAATAAAATATCGATACAGGCAAAAAACTGCTACAAGGCAATTTTGACCTTACAATACATTTACACCTAATGATAAATTTTGACTTTTTTGACCTAATTAGTTTGGAGTCTCTCATGGTATGAGCGTGAAATTTGGTTTGTGGACGTTTCATAAATTTTAAAAAAGCAGAAAATTTTTGTCTTTATTGACTTTTGGTTGACATACTTATCACCAAAAAGACGATGCCAATCGGTTGACCTGGAATCTGTACTGTTACTGCAAAATTTCACTGGCCGGTTTTCTGTGTTTCTTTTCGATGTCCAAACTCAATAGAAATTTTACGATTTTAACTGATTCAAATTTATTTTTATAGTTATCTAAAAGAGAATTGTGAAGGTCATGCGCTTCGTTGAAAAAAACACATGTTAGCAGGAAATTATCGGTTTAAAACGACTATCCTTTAAGCAGTTTGCTTTGCAGTTCATCCGATCACCCAATTCTAGTCAGGTTGGAGGTAATCCAGTAGAAATCCATACGCAACGCGTGTAGTATTTTGCTTTGTAGCAGTTACCGATTTTTATCGAACAATTTGTTTCAAATCCGATTGGTAACACAAGGACTAGCAAAAAAATTTAAGTCTCGGAGTGAAATCATTGAAATAGTGGTTATAACACATACACAAATGCCAACGACCATGTAGAAAGACATAAATGAAATGAGCTGGGGTGAATACACAGAAACGATACCGTTTCTGAAATACTGTTTTAAGCTGTTCATGCCTAAAATGTACTTTACATGTTATGTTCTGGTTAAAGTCCAGCAGTTGCTTGTGCGAAAAGCTCTGAGATATTCAATAGAAAAATCCGATTTATAACTTATGCGAAACCTGTATCCACGCTCCGTGCTGATTCGCTGTAGATGAGCTCGTCAGTTTCATCTGGTGGATTTCAAATAATTCTTCTCGTCATGGCGTTTAATTGTTTTAATTTATCAAGGCTATTGTTTCACGTCTTTCAAGTACAACAGGCAGGCCATGCGAAAACATCTTCTGGTTGCGTTCAGCACAGGTAGTGGAGTTATAGCGATATTATGTGGCATTAGTGAGGTCGACCAAGCACCGTGGAAAAAGGGGTTTGGTTTGAACTGCGGGACGATTGCAGGTTTGCGATAAGAGGCCAGTGTGAAAACTCAAAGCATTGTGAGTCATCCGCCAAGCTTTTCTCTGAGTTGTTTCACTCACAGCAATGGTTAAAATTTGTCTTTGTGTGATTTCTGCGAGATTAGTTTCGTGCGCGATGAGGTGACCTTTAAAACCCTGTTGATTGCGTCATTGGTTCAGGCCGCGACGCGAGTCGCATCGCTATGAAAAACCGCGTCGTCGGGTTATGCGTTTATGAAAATAACGCATACGTCACTAGGGGTGATGAGAGGACCAGGTTTCGGTCTCGGCCAGCCGCGGCCCAGTCGAAAGTTTTGTGCGGCCCAGTTTAGGTTTTTGCTGTAGTAAGTAGCCTACATACTGCAACCTGTCCTTATTTTGACAATCTTGAATTTGACATTTTTGATGCGGGTGGTCTTCAGTGCCGTTTTATCACGTCTGTTACCATTTCGGTTAGGATTCTAACACTCACTATATTAGCTCAAGCTAAATTTAGTTTGCTAAGATCACATTAAGCCATTCAATGTGCGGCCCTGGTTAAGATAGTGACATAATTTTTGGCTCAGTAAGCCATTTGGGTTGGACATAGCCGGTCTCGGCGTACTTTCTACCTTATGATTGATTGATTACGTGACGTCATCGATGATCTTTCGACCTTGTAATGACCTTTTTGCACAATTTGTAAAAAGGTTGAAATGCGGAAAACGCACCAACAGTCGCCGTGATTTTATCGCGGATGTTTTCGTATTTTGTCAATAACACTTGCTTCAAACAGTAGGTTTTTCTTTGTGAAGCAAACCTGCGGTGAGCAACCTCCGTATGCGTAAACAAGATTGACGTCATCAGTTTTCAAGTGCTATCGGTTTTGCAGGCATTTCAAAAAAGTGTTCGTCATATCCGTTCGCAAGACTGTGTCTTGTAGATACTGAGCATCAACCGCTTGTGCAAGTAACGTGTGTTTGAAAGTATGTCACTTTTTTAAGTTTTACTGCTCGCACGACCATCCACACCTTCCTTACTTCACACAGATGGTTCATTACTTTGTCTCAGAGATGTTTGTGTCAGGATAAGCTTGATTTATCAACACGGTCAGGCGCTCACCGATATTTTGAAGATGACATACTTTTTAACGAAAAACTAAAAATACAGTAAAATAATGGGCGGTCCTTTGTACCTCGCGCGACTGTGAAAAATTGTTGAGGTTCTGGACCCCAATCCTCTTGTTCCGCCGACTATATACGGAACACAGATGTGAGTTAGGCAATTGCATAAAGCGAACGCCCTGTCGGCAAAACAACTTTTCAGTGACAGTTACCATTATTTTAGCACTTAAATACAGATCTTGTATCAACTACTCAAAAATTGTGGCGATTTGGTCATTAGTCTTTCCGGATATTTCCGCTCTTTCACGCAGCGGGCGCAGACGACATTTGATTCAGATCAACTTACTGCCATTGCTTCCTGAACCGGTTTGAAATCGGAATGAGACTCAGGTGTGAACTTCTTCAATTCTCGTAACAGCAAAGGATATTTGCAGAGACGCTGAACAGGGGCTATCAGGAAATCTTCCAGGTGGAGAAATCTTCTACTTTTGCTAGCGATGCTGTCCTTCCAGTCCTGAATGAACGAAAACAAAACAAACTGAAGATTGACCAAATGCTGCGTTCGTCCTGCACAGTTTTCTTTTAGAAACTTTCCAAGAGCCTTTAGATATCTATAAAACATTGTAACAAGAAGTCCAGAGGTGCATTAGAGTTTGTAGTTAAACGAATAAAACGAAAAAATTATTTTATACCAGCACCACGCACCTCCACTAGTTTCAAGACTTCCTGGTCTTCCTCGAGCCTGTAGCTTAGTTTTTGAGCTTTTGTAAAGTTTGCACAAAACTCTCCGTACACTCCGAACTGGTTTCGCTGCAATGTAGAATAAGAATGAAGGGAGCTTTTCCAACTGCTTGCAGGTAAGCAAAAAAAAACCGCAAATATCTCCGGAAACCGCAAAAGCGTCACTTCGCTCAAAATTAAAGTGTTTTATTCATGAAATGACTAAGAAGCAGGTGAATTATTTGAGTGGTTTTAACAAATAAAAGTAAGGCTAAACACAACCAGAAGGCATGCAGATAGTCAAAGAATGGGTAAATTTTGCACGCGTGGAAAATGGAACGGGAATTGCTGATGAATTAAGTGTTACACGATTTAAAACTTTAGACAAACTATTTTTGACGACGTCAGTGGGTGTTCAAAGTTAACAGCGTAGTTATTTTCTGTATGACTGGATAAATTCTTCTTTCTAGTGTCCTATATGTGCACAACTAACTCTGAATTTGTAAATTAGGAAACACCTTGCTTCTACTTATATTTTGAAAACCATATTTTTGATTCAGAACGCATAATAAAATTTTGAAAATTATGCTATGTAAAAGTTATGATAGAAAGTTTTGCTGTAACTTTGCTTTCGTTGCAAGGCTGTGAAAGTAAAAAAGTGTGAAACTTGTTTTGCTAATACTTCTATTGATGAACTGCGAGTACGATTAAGCAACATACTTTGTTTTTTACTGGAATAGATCGCCACATGATCGCTACGTTTGTTTTCGCTTGAAAGCAGCACAGTTTATCCCGTTTGTTTGATATACGGCAGCGCGCAAACACAAACTAAGTACACGACTTTGATCTTGCAATCCATAGTTATTTTGAAAAAACCTTTTAACAAAAATCGTAATGCAATGCTTTGAAGAAAATGTGAAGAAAATCAATTATAACTGTTCATATTTTCAAGTTTTTGCATTACGGTATGACTTCATATGCTGATATCCAAGCCATCTCTGCATAGAACACTTCTTATTAGTATTTTTAGTAATCTTAAATGTCTCTAAGCAGTACAGCATGATTAAATGATTGCAANACACGACGTATGAGGCGGGGCCTGCACGAAATNAGCCCACGTGACCAGAACAATCAGCCCACGTGACCAGAACAATGGAAATCCACAACCGTTAACTGCTTTGATCCCGTGATTGGCTGATTCAAATAACAGGGTCGTGCAACACGTTGGGTACTTTGGGCCCCGCGGGTCGAATTGCTTTGTTTCAGAAAAGCATTGCCCAATTGTACCACTGAGAATAGGCACTGCCATTTGTTGTTTCCTCTCCATTTTGAATGCTTGGATCATGGCGGAACCCGCAAGGGCGTCAGTTTGACCAGAATTACAACGTATTTTGCTCTGGGAATATGGGTACAGCGTCAATTGTTTATGAACTTTTCAAATATTATTCGGTCGTCTAAGCTTGATTCGCAAATAAAATTGTTAAAAAGTTGCTTCAAATTGTTTTTTGCAAAAACATTTGCTTCTGCAAAAATAATCAAAACTTAAACTCCGTGAAAATTGGCCTATTGGACCATTGTTTACTACTGCCCATCAGAGTTTTATATTCAGATGAGTTTTAATCGTTGAAGTGCAAAATGATTGGCTATCGATAGTTTCACAACTGTTAGTTCAAAATAACTCAGAACAAACTCATGGAGTTCTATGAGCTACAATAACATGACAGGCTTATGCGACGTATATTTCTGTGCGATTGTACTCACATTTTTGACGAACACGTTGCCAATACAATTCGTGTAATAAGGGTAAGGACCTGAAACATCTTGAAGAGCTGTTGAGAAACTGATATGCAGCTTGTGAATATCCCGGATGTTGGATAGTAACTCCAGCACTGTTGAAGACGTGACGCAGGCGACGGAATCATCTTTCGCCAAACGTTCAAGATTGGGAATAATCACCTTTCAAAAAATTTCAACATATGCAAGCAAGTGAAGGACCTGCTTTTCAAGCTCTGGAGCAGGGGTTTTTAGCTTGGGATTGATGAACCCTTTAGGGGTCCATGAAAGCGTTTTAGGGGGCCTGTAAACCAAAATCCAATCAAGAAAATCCGCTAGTTTTTATCCGCCCATTTTGGCCAGTATTCAGTCTACTTGCACCACAACTGTAGTGTGACATCTTCATGTTGCAACTTGCAAGTCGACTGACCTTTTTTATTTGATTTTGGTGAAGGCACTAGGAGGCAGGCCGAAGCCTGAAATTTGTTTCTTGCCGGAGCATTTGAGTTGCTCACGTTAAGAAGCGACCAAATCTAATTTTTCCGAAATCGAAAAGACGTTGGCAAAACGAAGGGGTCCGCAGTGGTTTTGGGTGCAGTGACAGGGGGCTGCAGCGACAAAGACCTTGATAACCACTGCTCTAGAGTTATTGCTGATGGAAGAGTTTGGATTTAAGATATTAAGAAAGTTTATTACCGCCTTGCTGCTTCCTGAGCTAAAGGACTGAGAGTTTGCTTCCGAAACGTTTGGAGAGTTTGAGATTCAACTGGGTTTGAAACACACGCAGCTTCGTCAAAGCGAGGGCTACCGAGATGAGACCTGTTGTTATCTTGCCAAAAAACGCTCGGCGCTTCAGAAAGAGTATGACGCAAGGGCCAGTGACAGAGCAATTTGATCGTCTGACACCAGGAACCTTTAGCTGCCACTGATTTGGACTTCCAATACAAAACTATTTTGAGTTTTATTAAAGTTATTTGCATTTATTATAGAACCTTAGGCAAGGGACAAACGCAGGCCTAGGTTATCATTAGACAGAATCGAGCAAGGGCATTGCTATAATTATATATTTAAGCTCAACAAACCTCAACGATGAACTGAAGCAACTTCGTGTAGTCCTCTTCAGTGACAATTATTTCCTTTAATACGTATATTCGAAGACGTTGCTCGCTTGTGAGAGCGTAGCGATGCCCTTGGCCGTCGCCTCCCCCACCAGGGTCTGCTTCGTTGATGTGCATGGCACCCTTCACTGTCTTCCTTACTGTCCTAACAGAAATATCAAAGTATTTTAAATAGTGACACGCTGATTGCCAAATTACATGTTGGGTTAATCCTGCGTTCGGCGAGAACTACGATTGATTTCTTTTTCTTTTTGACAGGCGTCAAAGCAGTATAAGCACGAAAAACAGTCTTTTACTTTTCTCTTATTCAGGGTTTCTTTAGAGGGGTTTAAGGACTCGATTCGGGCCTCTAGAATTGAAAATCTGCGGTCCCTAGAATCAGAGAAAATTATTATCGGGTACTTAGAATCAGAGAAATCATGTCCATACCGGGCACCTAACATTTTTCTTTTAAAAAACCTGCTCTTATTATATTCCCAACATTCAGACAGTTTATTTTCAAGATTTTGATTGTTTCCTTTTCACAATTAAAACAAACGTAAGAGCTGCAAGCCCGTATATTTTTTGCGAGTTCTGTTTGAACAGCTTTACCTAATGAAGATACAATCAACGGGTATTCACAATAACCACTCGCAGATTTTATTCTCACCTTTCATTGTTAAAATGCTTAAAATTTCTTGTACCAAGGCCACTTTAACGTCTCTACCAGGGTTTCTCAAACTGGCGTTCTCGGACCCAGATGGGATCCGTGGGTGAGTTTCACGATATTCGTGAAGTAATTTTGAAAATCGAACGTGTAAGATTTTTCTGCGGCTTTAGCCACTATTCAGCGTTACCGTTTGGGAGGTAACCAGAAGCATTGACTGTCCAGGGGCACAGTGGTTGTGGGCATACAAAAAAAAAAATTATTGAAGAGTCTGTGTCAAAAAATCGAAACCAAAACGAACAAGCGACAGAAATTTAGCAACGTCTTCAATTTTGCAACGTAGCAACAATGGAGTAGTGCTGCCGGAACTCCGTTCCGCCGCGCCTCTGCCAGTGAATGATGGGTCGTTACATACAAATATAGCCTAAGCGAAAATGCCCAGCAGAGCTCCGGCACCTATCAAATTACCACTGCACCCCTGGGTAGGAACAATATCGATTTAGCTTTGCCGTAGATTCGGTTCCTATGTCTTCAAAGTCTTGCCAGACTCTGTTAGGTGCAAGGTTGTGGTTTGAATATGATCTCAAAATGCTTATTTCTAAGCTGAGAGATTTTCAAAATTCGCACTAGACTGAGACTAAAATTGTCTATGCTTGCGAAAGGCGCGCCGGGCCGGCCAACTTTTTGGGTGTTTAACAAGAACACAGATGACAGGTCATAGGTCACGTTTGTGTTGACAAACAACAAACTGCAAGCAGTGTTCGCAGACAAGAAACAGAAGCCTCGTCAGCCAGCAGGTAATGTCAACAATTACGGGAATTTGCATTACAAAGTGTAATTCCATGTAAAAGAGGTTATTGATATCATTTGTTGCCTGACGCTACGCATTACAGGAATTTGCATTACAAAATATAATTCCATGTAATAGAGGTTATTGATTTTATTAGCTGCCTGACGCATACTTGAATTAAGCAATTTTCGTGTTTTGCTGTACTTTTTTCAGTACTATGATTGTGAGGGTAGTAGAAGATTTTGACCAAAAACCAAAAAAGGAAGCAAATTACCTGTTCAAGACAACAGACATCCTAGAAAATCCGACTTCAGGACCTCTTTATAAATATTCCTTTGTAGGACACAATGCAGACGGCCTTAAAGAAACTCAAAAGTACTGAAATACGTCAGCATCAACATTCTAAGCAAGCTGAGATTGCTTCTTGAATAAATAGATACATGAAGAAGGCACCGCCAAGTGCTTTATTAGGAAGGCATCTCCGTTAGTTTTACTGAGCAGGCTTACTGTAAATATCACAAATGGCAATAGGTGATTTTTCTGGTTGTGGAGGTTGATAACGAGTACTTGGTGTATGGCCAGCAGTATGAAAAAAAAGCATAATACAAAGCCGCAATCTCCTTTAAAACTTAACACACTAAGCATTCAAAGCCCTATACTGTGAAAAAGGTGTAGACATCAAAGTCCGGCAAAATTTCCCCACTTTTCGCACATTTACTGCAACACACATTAGAAAATCAAAGCCTAAGAATCGCAACAAACGCTTACAATAAACAAATCCGTGCCTACATTTTTTGAAATCGGCATTATTCTCTTCTTTAGTGCAGGATATTTTATTTTTTGTACCTTTATACGACAAATCTTTTTACAAATATTCAGTATGAAATTGTGCATTAGCATAGAATAGGGTTACCACACGTCCTCTTTTCGGAGGACATGTTCTCCTTTTTAATAAGAATAATTAGTCCTCCGAGAATGTTTAAAAATTCCAAAATGTTCTCCTTTTTGCATTCTGAACAGTTAAATTGAAATGTCCACACCCGCAACTTAATTCTTGAAAAAATACATGTCGATTTTAAGATGGAAGCATACGGTAAACCTTTGTAATGTGTGATTGTTAATAATCTTTATTAAAAATGTGTCCTCGCTCGCAACCTCGTTGTCCTCGCTCGCAACCTCGTTTGTACTTCATTCCGCAGTCCAAGGTTGAAAATGCCCAGGTCAGTAAAAACCCCTACTTACGCAAATTATTGACTAATTGATCATGTCCTGGAACAACGTATCCATTACACAGCCTTGATGATTACTCCGGCAATGGCAAGTTGCAGCAATAGATTTCAGAATCTACGCACTTCAGGTCACTTTCATTTTGCCAAGTCTGCAATTTTGCATTCGGTCGAGAATCGACTGCAGGCGTCTGCATCTTCCAACTAGAACTGTAAGAGTTTATCGCATTCACTGGTAAAATAAGTGATCGGCGTTTTTGAATAGCAATCTGAGAACAGCAAAGTTACGTCATAAATAAAGCAATAGGAACAACTGTTGATAGCTCTTTTGAAAACTGAAATTGCGCCTGATGTTTTGATGAAACTTCAACACTAAATTGGACGCTGGCACGAGCAAGAAATCGCGCCATTTCCTGTGACCGAGGAAATCAATTAATTTCACTGCAGTGTTAAATGCTTTTACTGCAATATCACTGGCCAACAGCACTGCTCTGTATTTCTAACTGAAGATCTTATCTCACCACCGAAAAGAACCATTCATCTTTTGCTTTCAGGAGCAGTAGCCACGCAAGCAGTGTTTCTGCGAGAACGCAACTTTTCGAAATGAAAAAGCACGACTCTCAGTCACCACCCGAGGCGAAAATAACGAAAGGATTTTGCGCACATCCTTGGCGCAAAACCAATACGCTCAATGCCGCGTCTTAACTTTATACCGCAGGCAGTGAAATCCAAACCGCTCGCACGTATTAGAAAATCTTGTGCTTGAAGGTCAAAGCAATATGCTTTCGGTCGGAGTTTTTTCAACCCAGGCAGGAAAGCATCCAGGAACCCCAATTATACACATTCGTTTGACGTCAGAAAGGCAGCTGTTATTCGAATGGCAGTTCTACAGTATAGTGAACAATAGTGCAGTAAATGCCAGCTACTCAGAAGCTACATGCAGGAGAAGGTCTCATTTAGACAGCTTGTTGCTTATACATTTGCAGTGGTATTGTGCAGGTTCTGAACTTCTGATTACCTTATAGTACGGTTTTAAAAGCTTTCAAAAAACGTTCCGAAAATATCATCATTTATGCTGCTTCAGACGCCACCTGCCATGGGCTTTTCCTTTTACCTCTTGTGCATCAACGTGTTTGGCCCAGTAGTCAGCCCACCAAAAGCTAAATTCTCTACACGAGGCTTCGGCAAACACCGGGGCGCAGCCCGGTGCCGGTCCGTGAAGAAATTGTTACCGGGCCGTGCGGAACCAAGGACAAACTAATCCAAAATGACTGGAACGACTGACATAAGGAACACACTGCAGGTGCCATTGACTGCCACAATCCCTACAGGTCGGAGCATCTTATTGCGGCAAAGCAAGCTCAGATCTCTCACTGAATCAGTGCCATGATGACTTGCGAGTTGTAATAAATTTGCATGTTCCAAACATCCGTTATTTTATTGAGGGCCGGCCCGCACAATGATGTCAGACCGCAACCGTTCCGCAGTGCGAGAAAGGTTGCCGACCCTGCTTCAGACTAGTCTGCAAACCCGATCCAGTGCAGTTAAAAAAGCAAGAGATGTTGGCATGTTGAGAAAAACAAATTTTGATCATGTGATATTTCATGACACAACAGCTTTCAGAAACGCTGGATCGAATTTTGCAGGTCGTTTATAACTGATTTTTGCCCGAGCCTGACAAAAACAAACAACCGATTTTTAGAAACATTTCATGTTCTTCCAAGCTCTGTTTGATCATAGGCCTTACAGTAATTATTCTACTGGTTGTTATTTGGGCATTTTACCGATGAGGCGGAATGACTTCGCTGCTTCGTTTTTTCTTTTTTAAACGAGGGGTTGGTGCTCTGTACAAAGCATCCAACTGATGCTTGATTTACGCAACGCATAAAAATAAACTCTATTGTCTGCAGAGAAAACAAAACATGCAGGAAACAAGTACTGTTTTCTGCTGTTGTAGTATAACAAGGAGCATTTTCCGGTCTGCAGGCCTAGCCGTGAAGCTTGGCATTCATACGCAGCGCCCCTTTTTCAAACAATAACGAGACGTGTATTAATACTTACGTCAGTCATCTTGCTATTTTTTAGATGTAATCAATTGACAAACGTTGGTACATAGGAGCAAAGATTCGCCGGAAATGTACTTTGGATTGATCTAAATTCTAATGCAACGTGCAGTTTTCGGCAAAGAATGTGTCGCTCAGAAAAGATAGGCGCCACAATCGCGTTGAGGATTGTGAGTTTGGGCGTCGGAAGGTGGAGGACGGAAGGGTCCTTGGCTCCCGTCGATGTTGAAATTTGATATTTTCCTAATAACGTTTTAGTAGACAAATGTTTTCCTTTAAGTTTCGAGTTGGTAAGATGAAGTTTCGCCACTGTTGTCTCTCCTCTGGAAAAAAATCTTTTGGCCACCTCCTGGTAAAATTCACTATTCCCCCTCCCTTGAAAAAATCCATCCGACGCTCGTGATGCTGAGCCAGGCTCAGCTGTTCGTAATGAGCATGGCTCTCCGAAAATATACAGGTACTGTATTTGTTCGATTGTAAGCCGCGGCTTATGAAGCATTTTTTCATCATTTCATGCGGCTTATAATAAAGGGCGGCTTACGTTTTTATTTCTTTACCTTATCGAAAGCTATAGATCACTCTCAGTCTTTCCTTAGCTACGTTTTGTCGACCAAACTCTCTTTTCACATTCCATTCTCTTCAGCATCACGTGCACATCCATCACAGGAGGGACTATGATGAACAGAAGGCAGTTGTAGTGGTGAAGCATCATTACCAGGGTTGCCAATTAAACGCGAAACGTGCTAGCACGTGAAAGTATCTCATAGGCTCAGGTAATCTATGTTCAAGTCCGGCTTACAATCAAAGGCGGCTTACATTCATTTTTTAACACTATTTCGTGCGGCTAAAACTCGAGTAAATACGGTATAGCAAATTTCTTGCTACTTCCAAAATCAGCACCAAATAGTGTAGCACATTTCTACCGCAACCCTATGGCATCGTTTTTGTAGTTGAATCATTCGATTGCTTCTACCATTTTAATGGTGACGTGCTAGAGAAAGGTGATGATTTAGCAAACACCTTCCCGTTTTAGCAAACAAGTTTGACAAAACTGTCTCAAGTAAGCAAACCAGAAGCAATAAAGCAGCAATCAGCGACCTACATAAATCATACTGGTCGTTCGAAAAACAACTCTTATCATCTTCAGCAAAGATTCAACGCATCTCCAGTCGTACAATACGATTTCATTTGAATCACTGTTTGTTGCGTCGCTGATTCTTACACGACTTAGAAAGACGGCCAAGCTCCACTCTTATCTTCGCAGGCCAGCATGTTAACCTCTTACTTGCTGTAGGCTATGCACATCCGAATTTGACTGACTTTATTCGTAGATTTCAGTCTGTGTCGGTGGTCTCCGTTACGAATACCGCCAATAAAGCATGGGTTGTAAAGGTGAAAGACAGCGAACCAAAAATGTGGTCAAAGGTTTATTTAAATGTGAGTACCTAGCTGCGGTAAGACACTTGCACCATGATAACATGACGTGAAATAATCCAGATACAATCGGATTTGCAAAACGTCAGTTGTGTCACAAATCACTTTAGCATCGACAGCTCAGTATCAAACAAAACGCGGTCGCTCAAACCTCATCGCTCCCCTCTTCCTACGTTTGCAGGTTCATAACTCTTTCTGATGTACGTTTTCTTTAGGGTCGTAACGAGGGGGGCAAGGGGTGCACAACTCCCCAGACGCTGAATCACTATGGGTGTGCCGAATCACTGCGGTGGGCGTCAAAAAGTCCGAACAATGTCGCAAGTACTTTCATCAATACAGCATATTTGCTTCCGAAAAGACCTCAGGTTCCAACATCGGGGCGCCAAATTTACTTCTTGCTCCGGGCGCCATCGAACCTCGTTACGCCCCTGGTTTTCTTTCATCGACAGTTGACAACGACCACAGATGAAATTAGAAGCTTGAATTGCAATTGTTACCTTGCGAAGGTCTTTTTGAAAAAAACTTTCACGACTAAAAAGAGCATAACCTTTAGGCCTACCTGCATAAATCTTTTAGGGGTAAACCTGCTGTCCTGTTCGTTTAGAGCAATGGCCTAACGATCATGCTCGAGAAATTTCGACGTAAAAAACAGTCTGAAACAGTTGTGTGCTACACGTTTCCTTCCACAAGGAAGCAAAAATTTGCTGAATTGATTGAGATCATTTCTGTTCAGCAAATGCTAAATTTATCAAAGTATACGGACGTTGCAGCTACCTACTCAGTTTCGGTTGTAAACTGTTCCAAGATGCCTGTTTGTTGTTGTTAACAACACCGATTTTACAAACGTTTGGAGAGCTTCAAACCACTAACTTGAAACACATTCGTCTTATTTTAATGTAAGCATTGGCTATAAACTATTATTCAATGCAGCAAAAATTAGTGGTCTCCGATGTAATAAAGTTCTCCCCATAAATTTTCTTACTTTTTGGCTTGCATCTGGTATTTTTTGTTACGTTTATCACCGCTTGTTACGAATCAGCTCTGGTGCTAAAATTTTCGAAACATCAAGTCCTCTTACACTCAGTACCAATTTGCATGCGCTGCACAGAGCCTTAGCAATGCTGACTCTTTACCCTTTAGCCTTATCGTTCGCTGGAACAACTGACAGAGCGAAGGGCACACAGCAATCAGTTTATCAAAAAATGTAATGCCAGTGTGCGCACTAAGCCTAATGAACTTCTGTCACTCTTTTTTCTTTTTTTTGTGGCGCAATCAGTTACATCATCGTAAACCGCATCTGACTTCAGGTTTTCTGCTCACCATCCAACTGCCATGCGTTCTAAGTCACAGGCTTCATTTCCGAAGTTCAAACGTGACTTGAGCCAAAACCTATATCAGTGACATTACAACACAATCCACTTCAAAACTTTGTTTATACAGACTGTATTAATGCTTTCGGCAGCGATGCATTGTATCACTGTCAAAAGCTTACTGTCAATTCCCAGACTGATGGTTCTGAGTGGACTTTGTAGCTCATGTTACTTTTTCGGAGGCTTAGTTGTATTTTCATGGTTCTGAGTGAACTTTGTAGTTCATGTTAGTTTTTCGGATCGCTTAGTTGTGAATGTACGCATGCGAAAGTGATTGATTTACGCAATATGGTCCTGTGAAGCATTGGGTTCATTGCAAATCGATATCACATCCCCCCACCAAATTAGCCTGTGTCCGCTACTGCCGTCCAGTAGTGAGCTCAACAACAATATTACGTCAGAAGTCGCAACAAACCCACTACTATTGCAGAATTGCAACTAAACTTGTCAAAACATATCAAAATCTGTTGCTGTAACTTTAATAAACTATCGATAACGAGAAAAAACTGTGCTGCAAGAAAATTTTGACCTAACGATCAATTTTGAACTAATGATTAATTTTGACTTTTTTTGACCTAATAGCTTTGGAGTGGCTCATGGTATCAACGTGAAATTTGGTTTGTGGATGTTTCATAAACTTTTGAAAAGGTAGAAAAATTTTGATTTTGTGGACTTTTGGTTGCCCTAGCGATAACACGAGGTGATAATGAGTCCTATAGTTGCACGCAGTGTTGCCAGCTTGTATGGAT
>JGI24159J19872_10004004_pt1 | contig 18654 bp, 15 predicted proteins | sample Ectturendosymbi4_FD_19872 | JGI IMG/M metagenome (IMG submission 19872) | reverse complement strand
TTTGTTTATTTTAGATCATAAGTTTTGAACCAGAAACGTTAGAAAGTCGATCAAAGGCTCAAAAGACTCGGACTTGAGCCTAGTTTCCAATGAAAACTTCAGCGAAAAGTGGTTGGGCCCTAGGCCAGGCAACATGAGCCAAAATGACCCTAAAACTACTTCACTTATGATGTCAGTCACAAAAAATCTGCACCTCCCAACCAAAAAATTTTTTTCGAGTGCAATCTACTAGACTGGCTGATCCGTTTGAGCCCTTGCACAGCTCTTTAGCGCAATCAACGGAGCAGCTAGGACATTGGTAAGGCAAGCCAAAACTGCTGTTTTTTGGGCCGAAATTGAAGTACGAGTATATCGTATGTCGGCTATCAAAGTGTTAAGAAGCAATGATGCAATAGAATTAGCAACAGCCTATGTTGAGTTCACTAAAAAGTTTGTACTTACCAGATCAGATAGCAAAGGTTTCTGATAATTGTGGTTTTGCTTTTTAACAGCACATAAAGTCAATTATTGTTGAATTTATAGGGTTTTGTTATTATTATCGTTAATCATAGAAGAGAATATATTTGGGTATTTTTTATAGGTATAGCAATCGAAATAAGTTGCAGAAGTGTTATGTAGGATAAATCGGTTATGTCACATATATCTCGAATACCTCGTGGAAGAGCAAATTCTAAATATGCAAAAGTAGAAACTATAGGTAAAGAAAATCATGATGTTGGTGTTAAAGTACAGGAAGTTCCATCAGGCAGTGGTCATCAGATATCTTCTTCTCACCTGGAAGTGCGGAGACCAATGGAAAAAAACTCAAACTCTGTCATGACCTCAAGTAAACTGAAAAATCGCTCAGAAGTGAAGCAGCCAAGTGGGGACAGAAGAGGCATTTCACAAATCAAAAGGTGTGTGCAGTTGATACTAAAACGTGACAACCACCGTGAAGATGCAGCTTTTACCATATAATCAAGATTTTGACTCATTTCAAGTATTCAGCTATTTTGAAATGCAATTGTTACAGGCTAGTTAAGTGCGCAGCTTGCTGCATCTGTGCCAAGTTGTAATGTAGTGAACTTGGCTAGCTTATGATATCCAGTATACGTTTAACCTACTGCGTAGATCTGTATGACTTTGAAGATAAAGTATGAAGAATTACCATAAAGAAAACAGCTAATTTATTGTAAGTGTACTCTGAAGTATTGTGCATATTACACATTTCTGTAGAAACCAGATTGAAGTGCTGATCTGTTTCCAAGGTTTGCATCTCAGTTTTCTACCTAATATGCAGAAAAGCGTATTGCAATTGTTGCAATGCTTTGAAGCTCTTGAAGGCCAAATGTGTTGCAATCACTGCAAATGGCAAATATTGAAAGGACTGAAAATATATTTGGACCAGTACAAGCAAACATGATTAATACCCAGATTCACTATCCCTGTTCTTTTTATCCTCTCAGATCGCACAGCTTCTGCTGCACTAGAACAAGCAAACTGCCAGACACATGAAACTGCATCCTGCAACAAGATTAGTGGTCACCATTTACAAGAAACGGTTCTAAAAATTGTTGCCATGGGTAATGAATTCCATAAAACTCATGCATCAAGTTTCTCCACATTCAGCTGACATGGCAAACTATGCAAGGGGAAGTTGTCTTGAAAAATCCACAGCCTCTGGTGCAAAAGTGGTGGTGTGTGTTGGAATTCTTGTGAACCTCTTGAAATGTTAGGTGTTTGCTGTGAATGGCAAAGAGAGAATACAGAGAAATGATTTTATTGGAACAACACAGATATGTATCAGACGTTTGAAACCCTTGCAGTGCATCAAGACCTGTGGTCACCGTTTTTGAATTTAAATAAATTTTACCCAGGCAACTGTTATCAACAGTCAACACTGTCACAAATAGAACTTGCCAGACAGTTGTGGGATGCACACCAAAATGGCACTTCATCTCAAAATATTGCTCAGTGTTTATGAATGTAAATATACTCTACTATTTCATCAACTCATGACATGACTTCGAAACACAACCAGTTGGATGACTATAATCTAAGTCAGGGTTTTTTTAAGGTGTTTTAGGGGCCTGATTCGGGTCCCTAGAATTTCAAATCGGGTCCCTAGAAACAGAGAAAATTATCATCGGGTCCCTAAAATCAGAGAAAATCGGGCCCCTAGAATCAGAGAAATCGGTTCCCTACAGATCCATACCGGGTTCCTAACATTTTCCTCAAAAAAACCCTGATCTAAGTATAAGTCAAATTCTTCTGATACTTTTTTTGCAGCTTGATTCCAAAACATTTTGTCATGGTAGTTTTGTAAGTTGGAAAACATTTTTCTTCTATCATCTTGAAGAAGTATCATGTCAAACACCAGTGTCCTAAAAGTCAGTGTTAATCAGCAAGTTTGTTACATTTGTGAAAGACAAGTGAAATACATTTGTGTCCCGAACTGGCAAGCTATTTAGCATGTTAATGGCTCTTTGTCCCAAATAGCAATTTTCTGTTTTTTTAATCACGTTGCTAACTTTGTCATAGCCATCTTACTGTAAAGTTTATTTGCTACATTTGGCTGTTATTAATTACTTCATTGTGAAACCTAAGTTTGGAAGCACATTGTTTGCGATGTCTTACAGATTTTTGGTTGTTGTTAGAAGGCAACATCGATTAATTATTGAAGGCTGGCTGCTGAACATATTGTATTGAGCTCCCCAATTCTAAAATTTTGATGATCATTTTAACGTAGATATGGCATCTGTGGGAGTTTAGCTTGATTATCATTTAACTCTTGTAACAGGAATATGTTTCATAGCCATCAGACAAAAAATATAACCAAACCAAGTCTGAAGCTTTTATGTTTGAAGCTTTTATGCTTTTATATATCTGAAGCTTTTATGTTTAAACCAAGATGGTTAGAAACATACACAATCTCCAAATAGCACACTTGTGACCTGTAGTCTCATGTGTGGAGCTCAGAGTTTGCACCTACCTTTTAGGCTGGGCATTCAGATGTCAAATGTGCTCGAATTCCACCTGTGGTTTATTACAGTGTTTCTTAAGTAATATGTCAGACCTCTGCATCACAGTGAATGTGGGAAGTTTTGCAAAGCTTTTTCAAAAACATGGTTTATTTAAACCATTGATTTCTCATCACTATTTCTGAAAGGTCAGAACTTGCTTTGATTAAAAAAGTGGAGCAACTTGAGAGGAAGCTTTGCTCATTGGATTTGGAACTAACTGCATCAAACAAGAATGTTGAGCTGCATAAAGAAAATCTGAATGAATTACAGCATGATGGTAAATTATTTCTTCCAGTTTTAATCATTAATCACGGCAATTTCTAGCTGTAGAACTATTCTCCAAAGTCTTGGAACTGTATGTAAGCTGTGTTGTGGTTCATTTAAAGGCAAAAAACTTTTAACCAATTTTCCCATCATGTTATGTAGTTTTTCTTTATGGAGATGTACTGTACATGCCATGTACTGTACAGTATGTCATGCTTTAAAAACCTAAAATTCTATCGCAGTTGAGGAATCAAAAGAGAGAGCCACTGCTGCTGGAAGAAAAAACATAAGGCTGTGCGAGATGCTGGAGAAGCTCAATGTTGACCCAGTTGATTTTAACAGAATGCAGGCAAGTTTCTGTGGAACTGATCTATTGTATTACATAGGCTATGTCAGTGCTTTTCAATGATTTTTTATCTTGTCCCACTTTGATTTTTGAAAGAGTTGGACGACCCATTATGGTTTACCACCTGAACACACTTGAAGCCAAAATACTTAGTTGCAATTTTTTAATGAAAAGGAAAGTCCCGAGCTAAATAAACGTCATTAATTTTGTCTGTGAGCGCAATTAATCAAAAGAGATGCAACACTTAATTTACTACAAATTAAATATTTATTCAGTGTAAATGTTTCTGCCAACAATGTTTCATTTGCACGTTGTTGCTGTGTATCTCTTCTGCTCAGTTAGCAAGTGAGGACCAATGATCACTTATATACCGATTCACCAAATCTGCTGCCTCATGAAAGCATTACCAAGCCCCACATCGAAAAACACTGGGTTATATAAACCTATTTCTGTCACGCGGTCCTTGTCACAAAGAGAAATAACCGATTCCTTGTTTGTTTTTTCATCCTCCACGTTTTGATGTCGGTACTGATTTTGACACCTAACTGCTTGCACAATGTGCAGTGCAGATGACATTGCTGTAAGTGTCAACAGTGCTTTTTGTTTGTCAAACACGTGGTTGTCTATTGGGTGCTGTGGAGAATAACCACGTGGGCCGTTTTACTACTCATTTTGACTTTAACCACTTTATACAACAAAGTAGTTGATGAAGTGCAGCACAGAAATACTTCTGGAGGGTTTTCGTGGAAAACAATGCTATTATAGATTGTGAAAAATGTATGTGTTTGAGATATCAGGAATTTACCTCAAGTTGGTTGTTTTGGATGTAATCTTTATCCTATAAACAAAAATCTTAACTCACTTCGGCGCTCTTGGAGTTTTCTGTTAGTGTTTTGGTGTTAATGTTCAATTTTTACGTCATAGTGCAGCGAAAAAAACATTAAAGGGATCACTAAAAGGGCGAAGGCGTCGACTCCGTGATGTAAGATGAGCGCAAATTTTTTCCTTTTTTTCATTTGTTCAACGGTTAAACAGTTGCTGTCTGCGCTTAACGTGCAAATGTTACTGTTTTAAAGATTGATGAAAGTGAAATGGATGATTGCACAAAGCGAGGCGAATCGATCGCTCAAGAATTGATGTCAACTTTGTCCCAAATGGACGAACTCAGCCTGCATACTTCGAATATGCTAAATACCATGGTCTTCGAAGGCCCATAGGCATAACTACATTGATCATATGGGTCTTTGCACGAGCTGTCCTGTTGCGATAGAGGACGAAAATCGATATGCTTCGAGTTGAAAGAAGCAGTTTTGGAAAAATTGTTCGGGACAGTGAAGTCAGATTTGCGAATTACTTGACATTGAAAAGTTAACTTTCAGTGGTGGGAATGAAAAAGACTGAATCACTTTAATTCGTAAAATCTGCTCTGACCTGAGTTGTGGCTGCCTGCTTATTGCAGCGTCCAGTTGGATATGTTTATGTAACATGTCGCTTTGGCGACAGGCTACCAAGCCGTGTGTTCAAGCTTTTTTTAAATTGATTTGCAAGGCCAGACACCTGGAAGGGGGCGAAGTTATTCCATTCTTTTCGCCGACGCCTCGCACTTATACGTTTTGTTTGTTGTATTGCTTTTGAAAGTTGATTTGTTTTTCGCTTCAGTTGACGATGGATTGCACGCAGCATATTTCAACCCGAGTCGTTGACTCGTGCTTTTGTTTTGTTGCGTTTTCATCTGTTGTTGCTCGTTCACTCACTTCAGAAAACAGCGCAAGGTCAACGTTCAATCGTGAACAGCACACGTTCTTTGTGGTCGCTGCAGATATCATTGCATTTTGCGAAATAACGCGAAAAGCCAGGGTTAAAGGCTATTTCGTTTTGCTGCGAAATTTTTCTCTCACTTCTGTTGCAGTCAATTGTTATTTATTTTTTTCAAGTGTTGATATTCTTTGTTATTCATTCAACCATTCTTGTTCAAATAACTCGGGTGTGTTGTGTTGTGTGCTCGTGTGTTGCAACACGAACCTACTCCTATTCGCTGACGTCGTTATTTCGTCACAAAGAAACCTCGCGCCGCTTCCGTTTCAGCATTTGCCAAGTTGCTTCTTTCATCGAAGCAGCTGAAAATGCGATGTTTTGACAATAGTAAAAGGGCTAGTATATAATTTTTGTGTAAACTCCATTTCTGCAATTAGAAACAACACCACAATACATCTTGTACATTCTGGTATTTAGCGTCTGACGCTTTACACACTGTAAATTTAAGAGTTCTAAAGTGGCCATTTGCAGTTTTCTCGGCCCGCATATCCCAAATGCATTGTGAGCAGGGATTGTTTCAAGGCTTGACCAACAGGTAACCATTAAACATGTTCGAGGTCGTTTCGGTATCTTAAAACACCTAGCTTAAAAACATTAGTGGAAATCGCAACAACTGAATTACTACGTTGGAGTCGTTCTTGGCAAGGCTTTTTTCATATACAAAGATACAATAAAACATTTTGCAAGAAACCATTTGACTGCCAAGCTAAGTCAGGTCAACAGGCGAGGTACCGATGTAGTTGGTAGTTACTTCCCCTCTGATTTTAGGCACTTTGACGATACATGAGCGTCCACAACAGGATGTAGTTGGTCCACTTCAAGGCAACAGAATTTAAATTTAGCATCGTTTTTGATTCTTTGCCCATTTGTGATTTTTTTCAGTATTTTTGAGTTTCGCCGCTGTTTGCCATCGGGTGATGCATTCGATAAGCTGCGCGCAGTCTTGAGTTTTTTAAATGTGCTTCGTTCGTGAGCTGGTTCTTGTTCGTCAGTGTCTTGAAGCCGGTAAAGGCATCGTGTAGAACGGTGCGCTAAGTAAAACAACTGTTGATTTATGTCGATTCCGTCCTACAGGACAAAGGAAAGAGATTAACAGCTTACAAATGCAGGCGCGTGCGGTCAACACGGCCTTAAACAGTCTTATTGTGGGCATGGGCGCCGGAAGGGGGGGCAGGGGGTCAAGGCCCCCTGGATTTTGAAATTTTCAGCAAAAAAGGTTGTTTTCTTAATTTTGAGTGGCAAAAATCAAATTTCACCACTTTACCCGACGCCCATGGTTAGGAATCGAGGTCACCGGCACTCACAAAAAAATCCTGAACAGTTTTAATGGATTCAATTTAAAAATCCGATTCCACTTCGTGGTCCAAAAGACTGTGTCGATTTTTAGCCCGAACAACTGAAGCGTATCGTTCTTGTGAGAGCCGGTCACTGGGGCTGCCGACCCCCGTTGGGGTTTCGAATCAAAATGTTTGTGAAGTCGCTCATGAATGGAAGGCGGTGACGTTTATCGGTTACCTTGGCAACCGCGTAAACGCCTTTGTCGCAAGTTGTGGTTGATTTTTGTTTCATAAAGAAAAATGTTGTTTTCAAGTCAATCCTGTGTTGTACGTAACAACATCAGGCCGTCAGAGCCACGCAATTTTTCCAGGTTATGAAAACTGTCGTTCAAACACCTGAACACCAAGACTCGGAAAAGGAATTTTCACTTTTCTAGAATCCGAGGTGAAAAACTCAGCGCGAATTGCAATTGTGCAAGACGGAGTATGTGATAACATATTTTCTAGGGAAAGAACTAAACCTTGCAGTTGGTGCTGCTGCCATTTTTTATTTGTGATGAATACTGTATATTGAAGAGCTGGAAGTGGCCTTCATAGCCTGCGTACCTGCCTTGTCGGGCTTTAAGTTGCACCCGGAGGCGGAACGAGGGGGGGACAATTCCCCGGGTGCCGAGTCAATGTGGGGGCGAAGAAAAGTCCCAACATTGTCACAAGCACTTTCTTCAATACAGTACATTGCCTTCCGAAAAACATCAAGTTCGAACATGGGGGCGTTAAACTTCTTGCCCCGGGCGCCATCTAACCTCGTTACGCCCCTGGTTGCACCCACTCCTTTCTCAATCAATTGGCTTAAGGTTGCCAGACGCCCTTGAGAGCCAAGGACTGTCCTTAAATTTGCTAACAAATCGTCTTAACACGACTTAAACGGACCAGCTTCTAGCTTTCGCTGAAGAGGCAAGATGTGAAACTGGAAAGTATGCACTTTTTGACAGGGTTCCTCGAGCATTACAAACAGACTCCACAAAGTTTTGGGTCTCTCACTAAGAACCTCACTTAACTCATCAATTTTTCGACTGACAATTCAAAAAAGTTCACATATTACTTGGGAAAATTTTTCACCAGTTTTAATTGCCCTCTTCCATCTGCAAGCAACGCCGTAATTACATACATAAAACATTCGTTGACCCCCAAATGTGTCAGTCCATGGTTATTTCGCCTCTCTCTTGAGGACTCTGAATCTGCTCCAACTTTTTGCTCAAGCAGGACGCCACTTCACAGAGCTCTGATAAACCACTATTCTGTGACGTTACTCGGTAACAAACAAAGCCAGCCCAGTCGAAATATTCGGAAAAATATTGTCTCCAAGTTACTGCGATGGATTGCAAACAGGGTTCCTACGCGGTATTGAAAGTATTGAATTGTGAAATCGGTTTTCAAGACCTTGAAAAACTTTTGATTTTGGCCAAAATGTACATGAAGTATTGAAATTCTAAATTCAGCCATGTGTTAGTTCAAATTTTGTTCTTTGCCGCGTAAGACAATTTTGTAGATAATGTTTGCATTGTGTTCCACGAGTAACATTTTGGAAAAACAGAGATAAGTGATGTTGTTAACGTTTTCTCATTGAAAAGTATGGAAAATGTTTTTTGAAAATGTGTGGGAACCCTTGTGCAAAGGATCTGTACCTTACTCAACCAATTTCTTCGTTGCGAACTACATATTACGATTAATGACGGCCGCATGAAAACACGAACTTTGGAAGCAGCTCTGTCCCGCGCGGAACTTATTTCACGATATCCGACATGTTCGGGCCATATTAGCATTAACTTCATTAATAAGTGTAAAGAAAGCACGAGTACATCGCAAATGCGGAGCTACGTGCATGCTTCATTGCTGATTGTCAATTGACAGGCATAAATGTGTTGTAAGTGCTATTATTGATAGTTCTATGGCGACATTGAAAGAGCGCAACAAAACTTCATGCATTACAGTATGTACCCTTATTTAAACAGTATAACCTCTTGCAACGCCCTTTTCCGCACTCACCTCATATTCAAACCAAATCCTATCCTAGTATCTACATCACAGTTGCTGAACAGTCAATCAGCTGCATTCAAATAAGACTTTTTTCTCATAAAAAATCGCTGCTTGATCTTGTTTGTTGCTGGACTAGACTGACCACGCTAAGCAGTGTTGCCAAATTTCACAAAAAAAATTAGCCAAAATTGGCAAACACCTATAGCCAAAACCGAAAACTAACGAAAAACATTAAAAGTCACTACAACGTTCAGTTTGTCAATTCCAAATACTGTAAAAAATAGTTTGGCGCATTTAGAAACCATGCAATCTTTGCAAAACCAATTTGTAAAGGCAGTGGCTTCAGATGGTGCACATATCATCACACCCTTAGCAAAGATTATGGCAAATATCAACAGCCTCCGCCATTTACAAAACTATTTACCAATGCAAAAACGAAACAACTGATTACTGCTGTCAGAACTTTTTTGAAAATCAAAGTTTAACAAGCACCATGCTCCCGCATGTTATAATGGGGCACAGCAGTAGGCTGATGTTTATTAGAAGCATAATGGCTGTTTTACAGCCGTTCATCTGTTCACATTCTTACAAACCTGACGCCACTTCTTTATCAATAACAACATTAGCACCAGAAATGACTATATAAACATGTGAATGTTTTTGAACTAAGCTGGGGACCTGACATCAATAAGGTTAGGACTCAATTCCAGTAACTTGTAGAACTTTATCCAAAATCGAACACTTCACAAAAAATCTGTACAAATAGTGGTTTACAACGCATTAATCTACAGTACAGCATCCTTGTTTTGACTTTCTAACCGAAACTGGGCACAAGTGTCTGATTCTTCCATTTAGCTTCTTATAAAACATCAAAAATAATTTGGTAAAACTAATAGGATCACTTTTAACCATGTTCCCTGGTAGAATCTTATCAATATTTATAATAATGATATTTCATTGCGGACTCATGGTCCATATCAGACACAAGAGCACAAAAAGTGGTTAGCTATACATCAGCGCACATTACAGAAACGGTCTTTGCACATCACCAGCATTGGGAGGAGCAAAGCAGTTTATCCTCACCACAGCTGTATCGCCACTTTGACGATTTCCCCGATGCTTTGTCCCTTTGTGACGTCAGTGTTTTAGTCCGTGTGCTGTTTTGAGACAGTCAGTGTTGTGTTGTACAGTTTCTCTGCCGTTTTGTGTTACTTCTGCTTTGTCCTCACTGCGTGCTGGCAGCTTAGAGTTAATAAGTCAGGCAGGTCTGCTTGTTGCACGGCTTGCTCAAGATAGTCACGGGACCGCAGATTAGCAGGGGTGCGTTTGCGGTGTGGGGACCATTAACCAAACCCCAGACCTCAAGTCAAGGCCTTTGGCACCGTATGCAACATAATATTTCCACAACGAGTAGGCAGATTCAATGCAGTCCAGTCCAGCACGCGTCTACTACAGCAACCTGTCATAGGACGAGCGGATCACTGAAGTTTCACCAAATACAGGATTTCCATTGGACTGAAGCAGCCAGCACTGGTACAAAGGACCTTACACATTCAGAAACAATAAATTTGGTAAGTATACATTAAGTGGATTTTTCCAACATTTTTATGAATCAAACACTGGTCTAAAACTTGTACAAAAATCCGCCAAAATATTTCGAAAATAGCCAAAAAATCCGCCACCCGCAAATTCTACTCGCCAACCAAATCAAAACATAGCCAAATTTGGCGGAAAAATAGCACATCTGGCAACACTGACGCTAAGGGTTTCGCTGGAAGAAGTGCCACCGAGAACGATTATGACGTAACAAGCAACCTTGCAGAGAAGTCGAACGCACTGGACATCGCTGCGCTTTTGGCGATGCTCAGCAAAATACCACGAAGTTCGTGAGCTTCGGCGACAGCTTTTATTGGAAATTAAAATTCGTGGTACAAGTTTACAACGAACCCATCACATGTAAGATTCAGTTTGTTGCAGTTATCCGCCCATCATCATCAGTTGTGCCTGGAAGTAAGGCACGAATGTATTTCCTAACAACAATACAGACTGTAGCATTGGGATGACGTCAAAGACGTTATCGCACAGTAATGTCAAGTTAAAAACGCATGTACATACACCAAAAGAATATGACAAGACGAATTGCTCAAAAATAAAAAGTTTACACGAAAATAATCAACACAATTTTCACGAAGCGCTGGAGGCAGATCGGATCACAACTTTCGGAAAGCATCGTCGAGAAATTTCTGAAGTTGTTTCAGATGAGTTGCCTTCGAACCAGTGGCTGGAGCTGATTCTGCTGCTCGACCCGTGTAGCTGAAGATCACAATGCACGCATTGTTACGATTCAATGCGCATTGTTACACACATACCGCTGCATTCACGACAAAGACAACGTCCCAGCAATCAATAAATCTTCGTTCGTAAATTAAAATCAGAATACCGTTGCATTTTCTGTTTTTCGCAAAAACCATGAAACAAATTAAACCAATCGAATACAGCAATTAGACTTAAATCCCAATCCATTTTAAGTGATTGCGAATTGAGAAATATTTCATCAAAACTGCACGCCATGTCTTTCTTTGAACAGGCATTGCTACAAATGCAGTGGCCTTAAATGTAAACTTTCTAATCTTTCAGAGCGGAGTGCTCCCATTTGCAAAACGACGTTTTCACTTATTGTTACTGTACTACTTTTATGTCGCACTCTTTGTATAGCATCCGCGAAGGCCTGGAACGATGCTAGAATATCGCCATCACCCCACTGCAACCTTCACAATGACGTAACTGCGGCCTTGCATCCAAACATTCACGTCACTGAAAACTCACAGGCGTAGCCAGAGGGGGGCAAAGGAGCCAATCCCTCAAATTTCTAGACAATCCTGTCGTTTTGTGCTTTGAGAGGCGTTGTCCCAAACCAAATACTGTTGCTCGCTTAAAGTCAAAACATTTTCTCCCCAACACCTTGGCCTGGCAACGCCACTGCCCGGATGTCGCAAAACAAACGACCAAAACTCACTGAACACGTCTCGACCAGTTGCCGGCGGTCCTGATGCGTGGCTTGCAGTAGTCGTAGAATCCCATGTTTTTGTGTTCCTCTTGCAGCCAGTGGATGTTGGCGTTCGGATATTTCTCCATCTCGGCGTGGACCACATCGAAGGGAAAGGGCGCGATCTGGTGGTGACAAGCGATGCATGACAACAGCGGAAGGTCGATGACGTATTCGTTGTTCGTTTGAGATTTGATTTTCTTGGACGGCAACCCTGTATCCACCTATCAAGTGTTTTCGCGGGGTAGTTTCACCCCCGCTAACCCTGGCCCGACAACAGACTGTGTTCAGCATCAGCCCGAAGCTTGTTGACAGTGTCATTGAGCGAAGTTAATTTTTTTCTCGAGCTACGACCGAACCCTACCTCAGCTACTTCAAACCCCATTTACTGCATCAAAACGCGAATAACCCCAAACACACGATTATCCGGAAACAATGTCGCTACTGGCGAAGAAAGCAGGTGGGTCACTGCAAGGTGCGGCTGCCAGGATATGAGGAGGTAAAAAACAAGCTACCGCCGCTGCCGTGCTCAGGATTTGGGGAAACCATGACAACACGATACCATGACAACGTTAGGTACCCAATTATAAAACAAACTTACCTGTTCGATGCGCGTGATAGCCACGTCACTTGTGAGACCGCGCGCTTCTCGCTCTTTGAGCACGTCATAATAAACCTTCCCGGTGCAAAAGATCAAACGACGCACTTTCTCCGGGCTTTGTGACGCAGGCCCATCGTCGGGGATTACCCGTCGGAACTGGCTGCCCGGAGTCATCTCATCGAAGGACGAACGAGCCAGTGGGTGGCGCAGGAGAGACTTGGGGGTGAAAATAATCAACTGCAAGAAGCAAACGTTAATAGATGTTGGTTGCGGAAAGCAATGGTAGAACAAATCAGCAACAGCTTGTGGGCGATTGACTGACGTCGCGTTCGCTTTTCTAATTCATTTTATTTGTCTGGTTGTGGGAGCGGGATACGATGTCTGATCTCAGACTACAGAAGAAAATCTCAGGCGTCAATTTCACAAACGCTTAACATTGGAAGCGCAAGTCGGACGCACGTGGGGGTGCATGGGGGGGGTATCGACAAAAATCGTTCTGCTTCGAGAAGGGGAGTAACGTTGCTACCCCCTCCGACGTCCACGAACTGTTGCAGAGTCAAAATACGTAAATTTCCTGCATCCACCCCCAAAATAAAGCAACGAAATCAAACCCGGACCGGGTGTGCCTTCGCATCTCATCGCAAGCGAGCTCGAACGATAAACAATCGACGAAGCGATTCATAATGTGCTTGACGTGTTCAGTGTAGGTGTGGAACCTAAACACACGCCTGTCTGGCTTCGTGCTATATGTCAAGCGAAATTTTTGACTTCACGCCATGTGCGCATGCGCAGATTAATATTCTACATATCAAATATACGCTGAGGATCAAGCAGGATACGGGGGTGGGGGAGCCCGGACAGGAACAGGGTCGAACATAAAATAATAATTTCATCGCCAGAAGCTTTTGACAAAAAAACGTGCGATAAAAGCCTGTGAGGAACTGTGGTGTTGGAGGCGGGGGTTCAGTTGCAACCCCAAAAGTTTTGATTTGTCGAAAATGCGAGAAAAATCTCTGAAAATTTGGGCAAAATCCCTGAAAACCCTGCCAAAAATGGCGCCCAACGTTGTTTGACTTCAAAAAATGACGCTCAACGTTTGCAGAAAAACAAACGTAAAGTCTTTTTTTTGAGGTCACACCAAAAAAGGTCTTTATGATGTTTGTGGAAGAAAATTTGTCGGCAAAAGTTGCACAACTTTTCGGACAAGTTTGGCAAAAATCCTTCGCACCCCCCGAAGATTTGTTTGCTCCAACACCTACTGTATGCTGAGCAACAAAGCGAGGCATTCCACACAAACCTGACCAATGCTTTTCAAACGCGAAATACTGGGAAGCAACATTTAACTATCGGGAAACACTGACATTAATCAAAAACGCAAAGAATGAACGCGGACGGCTGGAAGTTGTCACAGCTTCTGACGTCACGCAATCTGTCTTGCAGATGCCCGCTGTGTTGGGGGGTTGTTGTTAAGGACACAGACAATTGCCGCTGTCGGGGAAGGAAGTACGGTAATTTGTCAAACCACCTTCATTGTCCACAGCAAAGAACGAAATGATTGATAACAACCTCATCTCCCGACAGCAATCTCTAATTACAGGTCGAACACTTAATTACCGGTTTTCTGAAGGGCAAAGCACACTGTCGTCGCAGGATGTGGAAGAGGTTGGCGGGCGTGGTGCAGTTCGCGATAATCCAGTTCGCGTCTTGTAATTGGCGGACGACAAAGTCACGTGACGCCATATTAGGGAAGTGGTCGGGGTCGTCGTTTTGCATTTGAAGAAAGCGTTCCGGGCGCGCTGACGAATGCTCAGGGCCCTGTAGTGTGGGAAGACAGACTCGATCGACAGTTCTTCTCAAATTTCCGCAGTTATTTTCAGGTTTGCAACAAATATTACAAAACTATGGAGTGCTGTACAATACCTCTTGATGTTCTGATACAATTACATGGAAAACAAATATTATTACGTCACTGGGTGGAACAGATGAACTTAACGATCCCAAGCTTTTCAACAATGCTTAAGTGAACGAGCATTTTTACGTCAGAAACACAATAAATACGGTATGCTGTGATGGAATTCGGAAGCACTAAAGCATCTGGCGCAGTTCTCGAATTTAAACCAAACATGATCCTGATCCCATGAAGAAGGATGGACACAGGACCAAACACATCTTTAACGTGTAACAGCACCACATAAAAAAAACTGAGTGATTTTTCGTTTAAAATAAAATTTCAAAATGCTTTTAACTCTTTATCAAAGTTGCGGCCGTTTGTTTTTTGACCAAACGAACAGAACGACCACGTCCGAAATGCCCCGAAAATCACGTCCGAAATTCACCGAAAACGGGAAAAGCTTTTTAACAAAAGGAACAGTTTATTTCCCACTAATCCAATCACACACTTCCTCACCATTCCTTCATAGCCATGAGGCAGCAACAACACGAGCCCACTCATGCGCATCCACTTTGCCTGTCCACTTGAAATGAACTGATCGATAATACACTGAGCCGTGTTGTTGAAATCGCCGAACTGAGCTTCCCAACAAATCAACGCGTGAGGATTGGTCATTGAATACCCGAGCTCAAAACCTGCACAGGAAGCATTGGTTGTGCGAACATCAAACTGTGTTCATGCGTGCATGGATGCATTCGCGCGGAACATGACGACATAAGTTTGAAACCAGTGCAGCTTGCATGTTTGGTGATGCGCGGTTTTTGACCAAATACAGATACAAATATTTGTGTTTCCGTTTGTGGCAACTGTGGTTTTCAGCTGTGCATAAAACGACCCAACAGTGAAGCAGACAGCTACGACCAACCAAGAACTAGTTCCAACAGATGAGCGTTGCATAAAACATGTAACACTTTATAAACTTTTTCGTAGACTTTCACCGTTCTTATCGCAAACATGCCAGTTCCAAACAAAACAGCGAACAGATGACAAAACATGACTTCAACACCTGTGGTCGCAGTTCGCTTCATTTCCATTGAAACACTTTCATCTCTTAAATGTCTGGATCGAGAAATAACTCACCAAGGACTCCATATTCGGACAGTGAGCTGTTGCAGACCGTGTAGTGGGCCTGGTCAGGAGACAAGTCATTCAAAGGGACATAAACCATCTTGTCCACGCTCTGGTCGTGAAGCACGTGGTGTCGGTGGCTGTGTTCGAAAGAAGACATTTGTCAATCGGTTGGAATATTAATGTTAAGGTGATTTGGTAATTTACTGTTGTTATCCCTGGGCTTCTCGTTTGACATCGAAGGGCAGCGGATAAAGTAAAAACAATAAACGCGGAAATCCTTGCACTTTCGTTTCAACAAATAGGAATCAAAATGACGTTGCCCCAAGTTAAATTTGCGTTTTGAAAAATGACAGAAAATTAATTTTAGTGACAGACAAGTTGGCCAGCGCACCAGGAAGAACGGGCAGACAAAGGTTTCTTTGCAACAACAACAAAAGTGAAAACAAAGCAATTTAATGATTCCTACCTGAAGGTTCCACGTTCCACGTCCTGGCCGCTCAATCGAACATGATTGCCTTCCATCAAGAGGGAGCCGAAGGCCATGGCCTCACCCAGAGCCCAGTCGACCGTTCTGGCCTTAACCATTTCATTGCGGCCATTGAGGACGCGACGAAGGCCCGGATGGATTTTGACGTCATTGTGTTGCGAGAATATCTGTGATGATTCAAAATTGATCAAGCGATAAATAATTGCTGTTCAACTCCGCAGATATGTTTCTATCTGCAAAGGAATATTGGTTGAAATATTTTAATGATTGTTGGGTTATCATCGTGTAAAGCTGATGTGGCCTCAAAGTCGCAGGGTAACTTACTCCCTTCCGCCCACTGTGAAGGATGTCTGTGGACCAAGCTATTGTTTCAATAAAGTCTGACACAACGCTTGTTCCAGTGTTCAGCGGCAACACATGCGAAAATGATGCACAACACAGCAGTGCTCGCGACAACACGGCTGTGTGCTCACCAGACAAAAATAACTCAGGATATGACACTGTCGGGTATAGTTAGTAAAGCATCAGCGAATGACTAAACACCGTAATGTGAGTAAAAACTGATCCGTACATCCCACTGCAGAAGATGGGCTTATGCCAAAATATGGTTTTCCATGCCCCCTGACCATTTCTATACCCCGACGAGACAAACGTTTTTGTGTTCAAAATATTCCCTAAGATAAACTTTCAATGATTTCCTTTGATTGTGATGCGACAAAGCATGTTAGGCAGGCATTATCAGCTCTGCGAAGTGCATGAAGTATAAAACAGAACTAAATAAAACCCGCAATAAGTAAAGAGGATCCAACTGAAAGAGCGCAACTCCCGCTGCCACTTTATCGACACCCGGTCCTTTAATTTGTTTTGATCTTTTCTTAACACCAGGGGTCGAAAAAACACAAACAAGTTGAAAGCTTTGCCGACAACGAAGCAAAACCACAACACAACAACACACGGTGCGAGGCAAGAAACTCTAAAAGTCTTAAAGCTCCAGATGTGAAACTACACAGAAGCATTCAGTTTCCTTCTGCAGATTTCCATGTCAGTCATTAAAAAAGCAAAAACACGCTGACTTGAGATAAATTGCTTTTCATTAATTAACAGAAAGAATGAAGACAGGTGGAAGAGGAAATTAAGAAAATTTGCCCCAGAGTCAAGAGGACGTTCGAATATATTAAAGTGGAAAGAAGGACTGAAATTAATTGAAAATTCATTAGGGTTAACCCGGCTTCCTCCGGATCGGGGATAAAACAGGATTTGAAACCTGGACTAGTGCTAGTGCACAATTTCAACATAAACTTTTGATCCAAAACAAAACATCGCTTACATTCCCGATATGGTTGAGGGTGTTTTCGTCCACACCTGTCTGGGCAACTGTCAGGTCCACGGTTCCTATCTGATCCTGGAAGAACCCTTTCCACGGGGAGTCCAGCCAGTCACGGAACCCGAGCCGGCTGATCTTCTTCGAAGCTTCCAGAGCGTCCTCACAGATCTTTTCATATTCGCTCACTTTTGTCTGAAACCACAAAACATTCATTCTCATTGACTTGCCCAGACTTAAAGTGTTGATCGTTGAACTGATGAGTTCATCGATTCATAGTTCGGGGCGATGAGAGGATCGATTTGTACTTCTCGAAAAAATGCTTTTTCTTTTACACAAGAAACATGTGAGGTTTCTGTTTACGATTAACTCTTTCGGTTAAAGTATAGGATTACAAAGATCGTTCTCATAATTTTTGCCAACAATAGAATTGCAGGGATGATACAGTCTGAACTTGTAAATTGATGCGATTCGACAAAACTTTGTCCAACCAGTTCTTGCATGAGCGATGACGTCATTCACTGCGTTGCGTCGTTCATCGAATCTCGATTCAAAACAAACTTCCCGCCCACGGCAGCACAAGATAGTCCAGCAACACTTGCATCATGACGCAGGTTGTTTTGTTTGGATTGCAGTGACGTCAGGTTGCTTTAGCGACAGAGATCCGGGTTATTTTCAACTTTACAGCTGCGATGAGACCGAACATGTTGTGCACATTAAGAAGCGTGCAGAGTGTTTGCGTTCCTGGCTGTCTCATTATGTTCAGGTAGGATGTCAATTTCAAAACAATTAAAGGTTAAGTGGAAAGTCGCCTCCGAATTACGGAAGTTGGGAGGTTAAGTGGGGCGAGTAGCTTAATGTTATCGAAATGGACGGGAGTGGGAGGTGGAGTTCAATTCGCGCTGAATCAGAGTCAGGTTATATAAGTCAGATGAGTCAGCCACTCTCTCTTGTCTTGAACGGGTACCTTGTTATATAACTTCGTGTGGATAGTCTACAGTTGAATGTCATGCAAATGAGATTGTACAAATTTAAGTCAGGGGTTCTTCGAAAATCAAAACGTTTCTCATCGATTCGCCATGACGTCACTACACGACGAGGCTTTCCACCGGCGGTATTTATGATGACGGTTTGTACCTGACCAACTTCATGTACTAACCTTGACAACATCTTCTTTGACAAGACCTTCGTTCTTGAGCTTTTCTGTGTATATCTTGAAAATGTTCGGATGTTTTCGAATCTTTTGGTACATTAGAGGTTGAGTGAACATTGGTTCGTCCATCTGCAAATGAACGTGCGTTTGAACTGATATGAACCCTGCCTTGGGCGTTCTGCTTGAGCGCGCCTTTGTTCCAAACACACATTTGCATACATGCACACATTTGCATACATGCACACATTTAACGTCACACACTTGGACTGTAACCGGGTTTTTT
>JGI24159J19872_10004003_pt1 | contig 18654 bp, 20 predicted proteins | sample Ectturendosymbi4_FD_19872 | JGI IMG/M metagenome (IMG submission 19872) | reverse complement strand
CCTGTAAAAAATAACAAACAAACTTTATGGTAGTATAATTCACTGTCGAAAATGTAAAGTTTCTACCGTATGTGGTTTTTGCGATATAAAAATTTTTGATGTGTGCAGGACTTTATGGACACCCTGTATATATATCGCATAGCTGTCTACCGCTTAAAACACTTCACTAGATGTGTGTGTTTACAATTACATGGTTGCGCAATTGCATGCGCACTAAAACAAACATTCGCTCCGTATAAAATTTTCTTATAAAATTTTCTGGAACACTGCTCCTCGCCAAGGAAGTGTTGGCACTGGCAATCAGGGCCTCTACAAGTAGACAAGAAATTCTTGCCTAGGCTCCGTGGTGAACTATTCCATGGTTTGGGAAGTACTGGCGGACAAAAACCTTACTGAAACCTCACAAGTTTTCGTTTTGTCATGCGGAAAGCTGGAAAAGTGTTTGCGTTGATAGTTAAATTGTGTTTCATAAACAAGACGAACCTGTTGTAGGTTCATAAATTACCCCAATTCTTTCCCGTTAGCAACTCCATACCTTGTCCTGTGTATGTATCACTGTTCATATGTATTGACATGGCGAATGACATTTTAGTGGGGTTTACTCAGAACCGTCGCCAGAAAGTTTTCAATAAGGGGGCTTTGCAGTTCAGCGGGGGGGCTTGACATTATAAAATTAACCAAAACTCCACTTATTTATAGTGTTTCACGTTTCAATTTGGGGGGATAAGCCCACCAAAGCCCCCCGTAGCGACGGGACTGGGTTTACTCCATCGTTGAGGTGCTCTCGAGTAAAGCGTTATGCTCCTCCAGTTGTACAGAATCTTAAAGTGAATTGTCATTTTCCTTGGCCCAGTCACTGTTTGTTTCTTGTTGTAGATTTATTGTTCGGTTTAGCGCAACTTTCTCAACTCTTATTCACGGACAGGACAATCCCACGTAGGGAGTGGCGGGCAATGCGGAACAGCAAATTTTGAGGATGCAAATCCTGAACTATCCGAATCCAAAACGTCAATATAAACAGGATCATAGGATTTGGTTTTATTATTTTACAAAACATTAGTAACGAATCTGCGCGTATGCGCGACAAGTGCAAAAATTTGATGCGCTGACTTCGTTCATAGCTGAACGAGTGCGAGTGGCGAAAAAAAACAAAGAATAAAATCTGAGCGTTACGTTGTGTTATTTTCTTCGTTTTTTCGTCACTCGTTCGCACAGCATGTTATGAGCGGAAGTTGCAAGTTATGTCAAGTTATTGCTGTCACGCTAGCAGGCTGGTGGCGCAACAACGCTGGATAGTTGCATTTGCTAAAGGAAATAGCTTGATAATATCTCCACACACCTCCCGCTGCCACGTCAGTATTTCAGGAGACCTTCCAGTGAGGGGGCTAGCTGTCCCCAAGATGCAATTTTGTTTTACGGGTGGACAATGAGAAAGCTTTACTACACTGCACTACAGTAAACTTGCGCTTTAATTGGTTTTTGTTGCTGTGAATCTGGTTTTATTTTTTCGGTCATTTTTTTGGTTGTAGACCAAGATTTTTTTGAATGGCCGAAAAAATCTCCAGTCAATTTGGTCATAATGCCTAAAAGGTAGGCTAGTGAATACTGTTATGGCGAGTTTTAATTGTAATGCTGTTACGGGAAAAATGACCGAAATGTCTCAGTGAAAAAATAGCCCAACTGCATGTGACATTTGCAGCACTGTTGAGGAAAGCGAAAAATTCAGAATAGGATGCGGTTTAGGTGCTCTGGATACTATTAAGCGATTCTGGAATACTTCCGGAAGATTGTATTTAATCTGACTTGCCCATCCGTTCAGGTTGGATTGGTTTTGTTGGTGTAGTCCATTACTACCTGGGATGGCAATATGTGATGTTGTTTGAAATTGGCGAATAACCGAGAAGGACTGCCGGCTCCACAAATGTGTAGAGTGATTGAAGACGCGGAAAACTGCCCTTGTTTGTTGATCTTAACCTGCACAGCAGCGATGAAGTAACAGACCGGCGCACTGGTTGATACCCAGCAGTGCTTCCCTTCACGTTTGCTTGTTACTTTTTGTTCAGAAACAAAAGATTTGTCGCAATGAAAGTAGTGAAGAGCGCCCCGCATTACACAGAAACAGCGCTGGATGAGATCAAGTTGCTCAGATCGGTGAGATGCGGATTGCATGTCGCGCGCGCGTGTGTGTGTGTTACATGAGCGCGTGTGTGTGTTACATGAGCGCGTGTGTGTGTTACATGAGCGCGTGTGTGTGTTACATGAGCGCGTGTGTGTGTTACATGAGCGCGTGTGTGTGTTACATGAGCGCGTGTGTGTGTTACATGAGCGCGTGTGTGTGTTACATGAGCGCGTGTGTGTGTTACATGCCTATGTGCGTGTTATATGGAAGCGGCGGAGGGGTTGTTTCCATCGTTCCGTGTTGTTATTTTCCAGGTCAGGGAATCGGACGCTTCGGACGTGAACAGGGATAAGTGCGTTCAGCTTCTCGACGATTTCAAAATACACGGCATGAACGGAACTCGTATCCGAACATTTGCTTTTTTACTAATGTTTTTCCCTTTATTTCTACGCTTTGTTGACCATAACTGGAAGATATCCGAATGTAGCCTTGTCTGGGAATGCCTTACTACACCTGAGGTCATGCGCCTTTGATGGTCGGCACCGTGCAATTTGATCCGCATGAATAGGAGTGAAACGAAATCGCTGAACCGCGACAGGTCAGTGGTTCTCTTCTCGATCAAACGCAATGAACACCTTTGCCACCCGGCGATCGCAAAACAGACTGAGACTGTTTTTGCCGCACGTCAATAATCCCTGGCCAAAATTCACGCTTCGCCAGGAATAGTTTAACACGTTACGGACCGCCGGAGTAATATTTTCCGAGTAAAGAAAGGAAAACTGCTCATAAATAAAAAAAAAGACAAAAAAAAGCAGGTCAACCTCCTTGGTCTTGTCATTTGTCTGTCCCGTCCGTGGGAAGGACATTACGTCTGTAAGTGATCACTGCGATAGCTCTTGCTTCTCAACTCGTCACAACCCTCAGCCGGTGACTTCTGTTCAAATAGACCAGACCATAGCATTGCTTGTTGTGCATCGAGTAGTCCGAACGGTTTGTTTTTCCTTAACCAATCTTGCCCGGACAGACGTGTGTATGGTTTTCGAAGTTCTCGGCCATCACCTGCTGAAATGGATCATCAAATCAAACTATCAGGGCCTGCCTATTCCTTGCGTCAAAAGTATCATCAAACAAGTAAGTCGTCTTGCCGGTGTCAAGCGAAATTTCTGACTTCGCACCATGTACGCATGCACAGAGTAATGTTCTACATACCAAATACGCTGATAAAACTGATTATTAGAGTTTAGGAGCTCGTGTCTAGGTAAGTGTGTCGGGTTAGGGTTTGATTTAGGGAGAGAAAAAGAAAAATAATTGAGGTCAACGACTAGGTCCGAAAATTTTCAATGGTTGAAGTTATTCCCGTGCTATAGCTTGTTGCGGGTACCTGACAAGTTACCAAAATGTTTTAATTTGCACAACACACATCAAACAAGTAATCGCCAAACTTTATTCCTTTGCTCTGAGAAGAAAAATAACTGAAAAACATGGTCAGGTCAGAAATTTCGCTTGACACCGGTTTTCTGCAGCGTGCGTATACGCCGTATGACTTTTGTTGTGGACGATTTTTACGCCGTATCACTTTTCTTATCGACGATGTATACGCCGTTTCGCTTTTATCGTCGACGGCCCAATGTACGCGAGCGTCTGCCGTTCAGGTACTGCAAGGTCTCGACTACCTCCACAGCAAGTGCAAAATCATCCACACCGACATCAAGCCAGAAAACATACTGCTCTGCGTGGACGAGCCGTACGTGAGGAGAATCGCCGCCGACGCGCAGCAATGGCAGCAGCACGGCGGCAAGCCCCCTTCGGGCTCGCTCGGTGAGTGCACTTGTATTTGCGGCGTAAGCATCGCGCGTCCGACGACATACGAAGTTTTGTGAACTTTTCTCCGCTTCACTTTTCATCAACAGGATTTGAGAAACGACTGCATCGGGTCACTGACTGTGATGTGTGGTGACGCTCGATGTTTTTGGAACAAACGCAACAGCTTTTATTAGACATTGTTTCTGGCGTTCATTTCTGTCTATATGCGTTCTACCGCGCAGATTTAAGCCTGGTTCTGTACTGGACACTACAATCAGTTGATCGTGAAATAAAGTATTTGCCAAGCACCGCGTACGTAATCGATAAATTTGGTCACTCCGAAGGTTTGAATTGATTCGATGCTAAGGATATTTTTCGCCGAAAAACTCACGTCTAGTTTTAATGTTAGTGATTTATTAATAGGTTAACAATGTTGGTGCAAGGTGTTTGCGTCTAATGTGAGTGAAACAACAGTCTCACTACCACTTTTCGACTGAAAAATATACTGTAGTTGAATGCATGTAAGAACAATGCTGCCCGATTGAAACCAAAGCGCAGACATTAACCGGATAGAAGCAATATCTGAGACTGGTGCGATTCGACGCGGCTGTATTGGGTGCAGATGCCATTGTGCCCGGGTTCTTGGGGATTCATGCGTTTTGCATGCAGTACTCAAAATTTATTGTTCAAACTTATTTCTGTTTCTTCTTGGCCCGATTGGAAAGCGAAGCGTTGAACAGTCAAAGCACGCTTTGACTACTCTATAAAACTCTACATTTTTTTTCACTGGAAATGTTAACGGTTTTTGTGTTTCCGACGAAATATGGAAATTATCGCGAACTTTCGCTGACCGATCTTCACATTTTCTTTTTCAGTCAGCACCGCTCCACAGACGCGCTCAGGCCAGGTAAGGGTTCGGTTTTTGTGTTCGTTTATTTCTTTTCCATCCGTTCACCGAACAGCACCGAGCGTCATTTTTGCAGGTCCAGAAAATGTCGAAAAATAAGAAAAAGAAAATGAAAAAGAAAGCGAAGAAACAACAACAGCTGCTTCAAATGCAGATCGAGCAAATAGAAGAAACGGAGCGTGAAGGAAAGAATCTGATGGACGTGAGTTCCATTTCACCCCCAAACGTCTATTTGATGTTCGCGGTTGCGTCACGCTCCGCGTGTGACGTCGCCACCCACGCATGCGTCAAATTGTGACGAAGCTGAGCGTCAATTCTGTTTTTGTTTCTCGTCGTCTGTAGATAAATAAGGACGAGGGTTGGCCGCCCAGGGCCCACGGCATGCCATCAGGTGTTGTTCCACGTTGCTTGCGACACCGAGTAGTGTATAAACCGCTGTTAGTCGACCGCTGTCAACAATTGATGCATGTACTGAGGTTTTCCCGGGTCTTGTATTGCTGTTTTTGTTGCCAAATCGCATCACATCTCTTGCCAAAGCAGCTACACCACAGCTGCCGGATTAGTCAACGGCGCGGAATGAATACTCTACGAATGTGTTCATTCTAGTTCGCTATCGGCCCGTGGTACTTGAACGTGTCGGTGAAAAGCAGTTGGTTAAATTGTTGGTTGATGCGTTCAACGCTGGAAAAAACATTTCACGGCGACAGACTTCGGCCTATTGCCAAAAATGCCGAAGTTGTCAAAAACGCCCAAGTTTGTCGCCGTGAAATATTATTTCGCAGCAGCCGCGTTGCTGTTATTTTCGGGCGGAAATGTCGTTAGTTTAGTGTTTTGTGTCATCGAGACAGCGTTCGCCGCCGGCGCAGCGCGCTTACGATATGCGGCGCGCGATCACGCGACTGTAAACTTTTGAACAGAGAAAAAAGGACGTCGCGCAACGCGCGCGTGCCTGTTGAGAGCAAAACCCGTCAAATCAAGGCCCGCACCCCCTCGAGCAATTGTCTCTTCCACGCCTCCTTTATTCGAAACCGTGCGACTTTATCTCGTAACAGACGGAGGAGGAGCACTGCGTGGGCGACGTCGCCGCGAACGCCGCGATCAAAAGTGACGCGCGCGCTGAGGAGAAGGTCGCGGACAAAAGCGACGGAGAAATCGACGAGAAGCCCCGCGATGAGGAGATGGTCGTCGATCATCCCAAACCGAACAAAGCGACGACTGAGCACAGCCTGTCCGAGACCGGGTGGGGGGACGCGGACGATTTGAGCGACGGCTGTCAGGCCGGGAACGGAACTTGCGCGAAAAAATCGTGCGACGACACGAACGGTGACGTGCCGGATGGCAACTCCCCCTCAACAGACAAACGCGCGCCTGCTGATGTCGTCGGTAGTGATGATTTGAATTCAAAGCAAGGTGGGCGTCGCGCAAGAAAGCAACAGTTTAGTTCATTTTCGGGTGTATGTTTATTGTTAACCGGCAGTTTTTGTTTGCTTGTCAAGGAGAACCCCTCGTTGAAGATACCTCGCTGCCGGACAAACTAGACAGGTGAGTGAGTTAAGAAGCGATAGTACGTTTTGTTAAAGTTCTGCGCCTGTTTCCTTGATCAGCGGTTTGAAACAATACAATCTCTCGCTCGGGTCAGGGGGTAACGGCGGGAAATCGGGAAATGTAGCCCCGGTTGGTCGGCGTGAACCCCGCAAGTTGTATACCAGTGGTTCACACCCTTTTTTGCCCATACCCCACCTTATCATTTCTGAAATCCCGATCACTCCCCATGTGGTGATGAATGAATTCTAAACAAGTTCACTACATATGGTCACCTACCTGAAGAAAAATAAACAAATAAATATATTCGAAAATTTACACACAGACCTCGTCAATCGGCTTCAATTCCCCCCCTTAAAAATCAGATCCACCCCGGTGGGCCGTTCCCCCCACATTGGGAACCAGTGGTTTAAATGGAAGTTGTCAGAAGTATTGGTGTGTGGGACCATCAGCGAAGGCCCGCCACAAGTTTTATGAAGAACGCCTTGCTGTCGTCGTTGACCACAGCAACGTACGTGCTGCGAAACTACAACACGTAGTAAACGCTCTTCCGCTTCGTCGCTCGCCGTGCCACGCGATGCCGTTTCGTTTCATGCGATATTTGCTTCTGCCGCAAAGCGACACGATGCCACGAAAGGTCGTCACTTTTTTGTTACTTTCAAGCTTCAAGTGTTTAACTTTTATATGTTTTGCACAGAGCAACACTGGTAGTAACGCAAACTCCGCTGCTCACCAGCGGTATCATCGCTGCGTGGATGCAGTGGCTTCTCTTCGCCGAACGCGCTCACACACAAAACATTGACTGTTGTGCAGTCGGGCTGGCATGTGAAGTTTTTGAAAGTTCACATTGTGTGGTTTTTGTTACTGGGCCTGCGAACTATTGCTTCGATTTAAAATATTTACCCTTTTTCGTATCGTCGTTCTTTTCTTCACAAGTGTCTTCTCGGGTAATTTGGAAGATAAGACAGGCATAAAGACCTCGTCGTTAAGCTTCAGATCATCGTGAGATGACGTGCATCCTAATCGAACGATATTTGACTCGTGCTTGCAAATACTGTACCATCTGTTCTTCTTGTGGAAAATAATTGAAGGAGACGGCGCACCAACCCCTGGACTGCAGTGACTGTTCACGAAAATCGTCCGCAAATAACCGTTAAGAGTTTTTCGTAATTCGCGTCGCTTTCTTCCACCCCAGCACTTGGTTCAGCGACATGTTGACTCGACTTGCGGCAAAACAGCGTTTGCCGCAAAACCAAGCCCCACTCAGCTGACGTCTCTCCATGTCACTGTGCTGCTGCGACGACACAGCGATAACTTCGACACTTCAAGCCCTTGAGTGTTGTTTAAATCACGCACGCGTCTGTTATAAGCGTAATCGCTGTCTTTTGTTTTGCGCGAACGCGAAAGGGACTCATAAGCCAGGTTGTCATGGTAACAAGCCCACCTAGCGTATATCATCATCGCGCGTCAAGAGAATAAATTACGGCTTTGGTCTTCTGAGCGAATATGCGATCAACAAAAGCGCACCAAGAATGAAATACTCTGTCAAACGTCGCTAGCGTCAACTCGCCCCGTTTTCTAAATGCTTTCCTACCAGCAAGTAGTAGGTAAGCTGGCTCAGTCAAACAGAGTGGCAGAAATAATACCCAGACATAGAAGCAGACATCCATCACTTGCAGCAATTTGTCAAAAGAAGCAGCCAACGAATCACTGCGCGCTGTTCCTTCGTTAGCGGTTTTGGATCAAGCAGCTGTTGTGCGAAGTGCGGAAACAAACGTTGTTTCGCCATCGTTCACCGCACACAAGGCAAGCAATCGGCAGTCATGACGTAAGCGCGAAGTCAGATTAATGTCCCGAATCCGAAGCGGTTCTTTGTGTGAAGATAATTTTAGACAGACAGGCCGACGATCACTGCGCGACCGGTTGGCTGGCGTCCCGCGAGTAACTGCTTGAAGGCGACTGAATCTACTTCAGAAGTACCGCACTGTAGGTTTAAGTGTATTTCATGCGTTTGTTGTCGCTTCAATTTGCATCATTTCGTTCACTGCGCGCATGGGCCCCGGGCTGCTTCACACAAACCTCTGATTCCCGTTTTGGCCAAGGAATGTGCCGACGGCCGTCGTAATGTAAGCGGCGGATTGCACCTTGAATACAAGACACATCGTACTGGGTCGCAACACACTCGATTCGCACGTGCAGCTGCGACTGAACCAACGCATAACCGCAAAAGCAGGCAAAGGAGCGCATCTCGCCAGCACCAGTCTCTGGCCAGGTGTTCGCTTTCCATCGACCTCAGCCCGAGCGTCGCTATGACGCAAGCGGCCAATTAAAACCTGACAGGAAGAGCGCGCCACGAAATGAAGCGTCATTAACAATATTGATTTCAATATTTTTTTCCCGACGCGCCGCAGATTAAAGATCGATCCGGAGGCTCCGGTCAACGGCGAAGTTCCCAACGAAGGGGAAGCCCCGGTTTATTGCAACGGCTTGGACCACGACAAGGCTGATCTCGAGTGAGTGTGTGCTTCGTATGTGCGTGACAATTTATTGCAAAATCTTTTGACGTACATAGGCTTATGTGTTTCAAGTTATCAGTTTGCTGGCGTAGTCATACTTGCCTCCAGTGCGTTGACCAAGAAATGTGTGAAACGTAATTTTAAGTTTCCTGTGTAGTGCGTTTCGTATTTATTAAGCGGTGCGTCAACCGTAGATATTGTGCGTGCACCGTTATGCTTTTTACGTACCCGTGTTGCAAAGACCGTTGTTCGCTTTGGTCAGCGATTCATCGCTCGCGGCGTGTATCGTTCGCAGCCACTTCCGGTAAATTGGCCGAGATTACTTTTGGCAACACGAACAGATCACAGCTCGACACCAAATAAGGTTGCATAACCAGCGCGAGGCGCATCTTGCGCACATAGCCCTATCGCGACTGTTTTGGTTAAAATCGATTGCTTGGCGCGCGTTCTCGGTTTGCGCTAATACAATGCGGTCTGTCGGCCAAAGAAACTAGACCGTAATCACCCGCAGAGTGATTGTCGGACGTGCAGAAAGAACTTGCGTGCTGTTTTGTGCCCCCCTGGATGTCTTTGCTGTTTTTCAGCGAACAATGCTCAGTTTTCTGTTTTTTGCGATGAAAGTACTTTATCATGTCAGTTTTTTGTTGTTTTTTTTTTGAGACAGAGAACAAAGTTTGGTCAGCTTCATTATGGTAGTTTCACTTATGATTCCAAATTTCCGTTTTTTTGGCTGAGTTTTCCGTTGCAGTTGCCATTGTCACGTTTATGGATGGGTGAAGTTTTGGGGTCAGAAAGCAAAGACACCAGAACGCGCCGTTTGCTTTTCTCGGTCGACATTTTCCGTGACCTCAATCGCCTCTTATCAATCAATATTGTTTTTTTTATCAACTGCACCAAATCAGGCTTGCCGTTAGCTCCATGAGCCTGTTGTTTTCGATTAAAGCAACGATTGCAATGACTATCAAATATTAACCAGAAATCTGTCAACGTACCCTTGGAGATAGCTAACTTAGAATCCACTTTACCAAGGCACACTTTTTCCCCCTTGCATAAAAAAACGCACCCCAAACACGCTCAGTTGCATAAATTCCTGATAAATGCCTCACTCCTCAAACGCGTCGGTGTCGACGCCAAGCTGCGGAGCCGGAACTCAAATTTCAGGCTCCAGCTCCTGGCATCTAAATTTTTTGGCTTCGTCTCCAGAACGATTTGGTCCGTTAAATACTAAAACCATTGTTTTCTTTAAACAATTCGCTTGCCCTACGAACTGTGACTGTTGAACAGGAACCCATCTAAAATTTGTTGGCTCCAGTTCCGGCCATCCAAAGTTGCTTGGGCTCCGGCTCCCGCTCCACAGCCCTGGCCGACGCAGCAGAGTGACTGTGTTCAATCACGTTCGCTCGCGACATTCCTTTGCGGCAGCGCGAAAATTGTCCGTTTTCGCAAATCAGGACCGTTGGAACGAAGCCCGCGCTCACCTCATGAGGTTAAAATGCTGGAACGCATTGCGTTGCTGACGTCACTGACCTTCCATCGTATTGATTTTTTTCGGGATTTAGAAATGGCGAACTCGAGAATGCCACGCGGCTTGGACGGAAAGAAGACCTGGCCGAAGATGACCGCGCCAAAAGAGGAATGTCCTCTGACAGGTTCATGAAGTCCTATTGATTGCGTTATATTTAGAACTAGACCTTATTTATTGTGCTCGCATTATCTGGGCTACTCATTGACGTTCCACTTCTATGCGCACCAATAGCTCTTCACTCAGCAGCAGCAACCGCAAAAGACATTGGCGATTTACATCTTTGTTTTATTTTTCTTTGTTTGTGCAGCCATTTTGAACTGATTGCCAAAAAAAAACTTGTCATGACCGGGCGGGTTGTAACTATTCCGAAACTAACAAAGAATGATTTTGTCTTGAATTTGAATTGATTCCCGTGTGTGTTTTTGAAAGTTTTAGTAAGCTCACGATGCATCCGACATGTGAAAAGCTTGCCTCAAATTGATATAATGTTTTTTTTTTATTCTTTACGTAAGGGCGATGTACAGTTTATTCCCATGCGCGCTAAATAATTCTGTTAACTGTGAAGGTTATAACTCTGGCAAACAATTAGCCTCTGGTTGTGACCGAAGACTTCAAGTACAAGAGCTTTCTTGGAATCTCAATAGAATTTTAGCATAACCAAAGTGGGGCAGGCAACATTTATGCTAAACGGTTTCCAGGAATCAAGCGCGAAGATTTAAGATGCAGAGGATTTTAGTTCATAAAGGAAACGCAACACGCGAACCACGCCAAATTTCATTGATTAACGGCTCTCACATCGGCAAGTAAAGTCGCATATTTCAATGACGCCCCAAATGACCCGAGTCATTCTCAACGATCACTAATTCCCGTCGAAGCACAGCATTTTTGAAATGTCGTCTTGCTGCGTCCCTTCCAGTGAGTCAAACATTAATCCTAAGCACGCGGCGCTTCTCAAAAATACGTCGGGGGAGGATTTGGACAAAGAAACGTTTCGAGAAAAAACTGCGGGTGATTAAAATGCGCACCACGTGACCATTGATGATTCGGCCCATGACCTTTCCCGGTGTAAACTAGGCGGCCACTCTCATTGTCGACGGTCAACGGCGCGATTCCCGGTAAAACTTGACCCTTACCCGTGCAATTGTTGCTGATCAGCAGCCAAGCGTCGACCAACAAGGGCAGCGACTGGAAGACTTCGAGCTCGGCGAACGACCTGCTGGTCAACCTGCTCGAATCCGCCAACGACCAGAAGATCAAAGTCAAGATCGCCGACCTCGGCAACGCCTGCTGGGTGGTCAGTTGACGCGCATGCGCAGTGCCGATTTGTTTTGTGCTTTCGTTATTGTTTTGGTTGCGAGGCTTCCTTGTTAATACCTTGTTGTGAGTTAATTGTAACTGAAGCGCAGCTTCGCGGGAGAAAGATGCGCAGATATATTGTTTCTCCCGGATTTTTTGCGCTGAAATGCTTTGAGGGAGTGCTTGTCTGGCGCTTGGCACACCTGCAGTTTGCGATTTATGAGTTGCGCTTGTTCATGACTCAGCTTAATTAATCGCACTGGCAGATCTCTTGTTTGATTTAATGCGTTGCGATGCTGTGTTTTCATTTGTAGCTTTCAGAAAATCCCAATGCTTCATTTGAAATTGGTTACGTTTGGAATAGAATCATCCGGGTATTTTTGAAGAGCGGCACTTTCTACTTAGACAAGCGCTATTGTTATACTGGGCATCTGGCCCTTTCAGCATTATCCTAACCCCTCACCGTGCAACTGATGGCTGCCTGTCAGTGTGTATTTGTTGTGTTGCTGGAAGTTGCTGTTGTACCACAGCAGCGAGCGCTTTGACTTGTCTATCAAACAAGTTCACGCCATCTCACCAGTTACCTTTCCGTTAATTTAACCCTGAACCCAGCGTCAAAATGCTCTTTGGAAACGGCAAGTGCCGCATTAGAGTTTTGTTGGCGTCTTAAATAGAATTTTATCGGCGTTTCGCAACCATGTCGCAAATTCACCGATCGAGCTTTGATTTATTTCATCAAAAGTTCCGTCACACCCACTGCGTGGTGTAGCCATCGCAACAAACATCGTCTGCCAAAGACTGTTTGCAGCCCTTTCTTTGTAAAAGTCACGTTCAGTTTTCTTTGCTCAACGATGAAACCCATGCTTTTTGCTGCTGCTTACCGTTTGTTCCGGTGCAATGACCGTTCGTCGTATTTTGAAGACGAAACACTTCACCGAGGACATCCAGACGCGGCAGTACAGAAGTGTCGAGGTCTTGCTGGGTTGTGGTTACGGCACTGCAGCGGACATATGGAGTACCGCGTGCATGGTGAGTAGCGGAAGCTCGGATTGATCTTAAACTGTTTTCCTCGGACAAACCTGCGCGTCTCGCGGTTTTCCTAAGATTTTTCATTTTTTTGCACGACGGACACGAATTTAACGTCAACTCCACGTAAACTTTCTTATGGTTCCTCCTCCCCAGGCCTTCGAACTCGCCACCGGTGACTATTTGTTCGAGCCTCACTCAGGAGAAGATTATTCGCGGGACGAAGGTGAGACGATCGCTCGGGCGGGCGCTGTTCGAACGAGTCGCGTTCGCAATTTCAAATCAACTCGGTTGCTGTGACGGTAGCGATCGTGCTTCGCGCCACTATTGCGCTAAAATTCTGTAATAGAACTATAGTTATTTTGGTGCATACTCTGCTGTTTTATCGTACTTGACCTCCGTGTTTCGCTCGACGTTTTCCATCCCTGACAGGTTCTGTTTTCCTTTCGCGCAGATCATATCGCTCTGATCATCGAACTTCTCGGTCACTTGCCCCGGAAATTTGCCGCCTCGGGTCAATACTCGAAGGAGTTCTTCAACAAACGAGGTACCGAGCACGAGGGTTATTCTTCTTCGCGCCAGTCCACTTTTGTGTCTTGCGCTTCGACGGAATTTGTTGTCCCAGAACTGCAGTCGGAGAGTCTTCAGTAGGGGAGCTTAACGTTTGTGCAGGGGGGGCTTGGCATTCTGAAAATTGACAAAACTCCATTTGTTTATTGAAGGAGTGGGCAAATAGCGGCCTGCGGGCCACATGTGGCCCGCAACAGCGTTTTCAGTGGCCCGCGGAAGCATTCAGGAAAGTCTTCAAATCTGAACCATCCTCCCACTCATCACAGTAAACGTTAGTGGTGAGGGTAACGTGAGCCAAGACTTGCTAGGGATGGCCCTCCGCTATGCGCGACCTTCTCAAGGTGGCCCTCGAGCCAAATTAATTGCCCACCGCTGGTTTCTTGTGTTTCTTTTATTTCAAATTGAGGGGCTTGGAGTTTTGTTTAGGGTGGCTAAGCCCACCAAAGCCCCCCCGTGTCGACGGGACTGCTACAAAATGCGCGCTGTTGTGTTGGTCGATTTTAAATGCGCTCCCGCTTGTCTGCGGTGATGCGGGAGGATGTTCGCGAAGAACGCGCTCTGATTTATCCGAACGCAGAGCTAGCTAGAGAACTTCCGGTGGGCCGTAACACTCATTCTTTAAACTTTTTTTTACTTGGTACCATGTTCAGTAACGCTGAAGCAAGTCTTGCTGATCGAATGTAGAGGTCGTGCAGCTTACCTTGCACGGACTAAAGCGACCAGAAATCAGTAACTGTTATGCATGTATTGATCCTTGTGACAATTTATCCGCAAGCTTTCCACCTGGTCTTTAAGAAATAGTGATAGTACTTTAAGCCTGGGTTTTTTTCGCCGCGACACTTCGGTCATTTGTCACAAAAACATTCCGGTCTACGACCGAAAAAAACAACTTTAAGCGGCCATCACCGCGCCGCAGCGAATATATTTGCCACCGTTATGGACGTCACCCGAAGGGTGGAACGTGCAACGTGATTTTCGCTCCTTGTAGACAAACTTCTTTCAACCGCAAACAGCCATTCCTGCTCGCCTACGCGAAAGGAATAAACACGCGCTTGCGTGTATTGGGGGGCGGGGGCGGCGCTCTCGTTCGAAGACAATGCTCCCGAAGTGAATAACGTGTTTTTCAAACATGCGTCTTCCTCGCAGGCGAACTGCGTCACATACACAAGCTGAAGATGTGGCCTCTGCGCGAAGTGCTCGTAGAAAAGTACGAGTGGCCTGTGGACGAGGCCGAACAGTTCACCTCCTTCCTCCTCCCCATGCTGGAAGTGATCCCGGACAGGCGCGCCCTTGCCTCGGAGTGTTTACGTCATCCCTGGCTGAGCACGTGACCGAGGAGGAAGTTGGCGAAAAACGCACGGCGGGCGAGCGCACCGTCTGTTTCTTTTCTCTTTTTTTCAGTTAGTCTTTTTTCTACTCTGTTGTTGCGTAACGGTGTTCGTCATCCGATGTGACAGGCTTGCGCATGCGCGCTCAACCGAGGCCCTCCTCCCCGATCGCAACGAGTATTTCGGATCCTTGTTGGCGGCTTCGCGCGTTGCCATGCATCGCACACGCGCTGTCGCTAACGAACAAAACCGGCGCGTCACTGAGACGTGGCCGCGTAAGAAAGATAAGCGTTTTTTGTTGAGCGACAGGGTGACCGTTTGCGCCCCCCACCCCCCATTTTTTTGCTTGTCGAGCGCGAGCGTTTTGAAGCATCGTTGCTGAGAGCGCCGAAGAGCTTTCATTGAACGCCACGCGAAGCACTGTGGAAAAGTTAAACTTATCTACCGATGGGTATTGTTCCGTCGCCAGTTCTAGATGCCGTTTTTGGTGTGACCGCGCGCGCTGGATTCCCATTGTTCCCCCCCCGGACAATCCCGGCGCTCACGAGTCGCCAACTCCCTCTCGCCGCCGCACATCCCCCCCGTGTATGTTCTTTGTTTTCACGTCACATGTTACCTTCGAAAGCCGGGGAGGGCTCGCAAGCATCTCTCGTTTTCTATACCACCGTTTCCACTCTGCGTTTTTCTGTTCGTTTCCTAGCAACCCAAACGCGCGCGCAGCAACGACTGCGTCGCACCTAATTGCCATTCGTAGAAGAGGCCGCAATCTGCTTGCCCCCCCACCCCCGTCCGGACCCGCTACGTTGACACAGGCGGGAGTTGTAAATACCGTTTTTTTTGCTAGCGACGTTGGTGCTATACTCTTGCACGTGAAGTGCGAGTGTTCTCGTGTGTGCGCGTTTCTTTGTGGTGGTACGTGTAGCTACGCTCGCCGTCGCTGGTGACGCGAGCATTTCTGTTGCCCGTGGCAACGCTCGTTCCGACCAAGAGAGCTTCGAACACCAGGTTCGTGATCCTTGCGTCGCCGGCGGCAAGATGGATCTTGCCGTTGCCACGCAACGTACTTGCACTGAAAGTGAACCTGGCCGCGAACAAAGTTTGCTTTTCGCGTTTTTCTTTTTTTTTACGTTTCATCCGATCTTGTAAAAGTCGTCCGGATAAATGGGTCGGGGCCTTTTCAACAGACGCTTGGTCGTCGCCAGGCAACGTCGCACGATCCCCTCCTCCTCCGCTGCTTGCGCCCCGCACACTGTTTTAAACTCTTCTCGACTAGGCAAGTTGTTATCGCTTCCGTTTCGCCCGCTCCGACACGACTCGCCTGCACAGCTGCTGAACGAGCCTGATCCTTGACCTTGCATTGCATGACTCAGCAAACTCAACCCCGCGCTTTCGCCGAACGTCGCTGTACCATGTCGTATTGCTCAGCATATTTGCGAAAACTCGCGACAGACCGCGTTCGTCGTCCGTCGATGCGAGACATGGAAGTGTTGCAAGAAGTCGACGTCACCCTGCGTGGTCAGCTGCTGCGAGCGTACGATTGATTCGTTACGTTGCGCGGAGGCGGGCGGCTTCGCATCGCGGTGTCTGCGATACGTTGCTGTGTCAGAAATCTGACCCTTGCTTAAACACCTCGGAGTCTTTGCTTACTTCTGAGGCGCTGCCGGTAGCGTTGTGCTTGTGTTTGACATTACAAATCCCTCGTTAAGATTGTTTCGTTATCAGTGTGCCGTCTTTCACAGCGAAGACAGAGATCCCATCGAGCAACGAAGAGCTGGAGCATTGAAGCTTGCAATTAACGCCAAACTCGGTGGTGTAGATGCTGGGCATCACCCCCACCTCGTTGCTGGGCATCACCCCCACCTCGTTGGCAGGGGCGGGACCCCATTCAGTGGCGTGTGCAGAAATTCGAGGAGGGTCATCAAGTCATAATGGTAGAAATTTTAATTGGTGTGAAAGAGCGAGGCCCAAAGGGGTAATGCCAATCTAGGGGTGTCTGGAGGCATGCCTCACAGTTTTATCTCCCCAGCAGAGACTTTCCATGTCCGTTCCATGGACATCTCCGTAACATCCAATAAATCCATGAGTTACTACACTCAATGTCACCTCTCGCTCTGACCAGGTACCTACCGCGGATACGGCGTTTTGAATGAAAACATGCGTGATGTGATCAGCCAGCAAAGCCAAGATATCACAACTTGGATACAAAACATCAACAAACAAAAAAGCGTGGCAAGCCCCCACTGGATTTTGAAATTTGATATTTTTCTATTAACTTTTTAGAAGAAAAATGTTTGTCTCTTAGGTTCGAGTTGGTAAAATTGTGTTTCACCACCGTTGGCCCACCGCCTGGAAAAATATTCTCGACGCACATGCTCCTTTCTGTGTAGATCAGGGCTTCTCGATCTTTTTGCACATGTCCCACTATCCATCAAACGCATAATTTCGCGACACCTCATCTACGCTGGTGCAGTTATACAAACGTACAATATAGAATGATTTTCAGTTTTCAATTGGCCAAATCATTTTGGAGCCGCAGCCCAAAGTTTTTCGATGTTGGAGCCGGATTTAGAGCCAAAAACTTCGATGTCTGGAGCCAGAGCCCGTACCTGAAATTTGAGTTTCGGACCCGCAGCACTGCTGTAGGCTGATGCAGTCTACGACAAGGAATATGCGTTTGCTATGATAAACTCATTTTCTGTAGTTCAACATTAGCAAAGTTCCTCAGAATTTTGTCCAGCCTCTGCGAATTTCGGATTCAATGGACATAATCGCAAAACTATGTCGGTGCTTTTGTTGAACTGATGATCTCGAAAAAGCTTTAAATGCCTTAAGGTTAGAAAAACTCCTTTTTCCGTATGCCACGGTAACGGGAATGGTCAAGTAAATCCTGGGGGAAATACACAATATAGGGAGACTGGCTGCCTTATCAAATCTATATGAAGGAGAATGAATAACGCTATTAAAAGACTGACTAAATAACACACACAGCGCCGGATTTTGATGGTTGGGGGCCCAGGCGTGGTGGGAGGCCCAATGTGCGGATTGGGAAAATAATCTTTAGGTGGGGGATGGCCGATGAAGTCACTAGGTTTTCACGGATCATTAATGTTGATGACGTAATCATGTGACGTCACATTTGTTAACTCAAGTGCAACAAAACTTTGTGATGCAACATAATTGACAACGATTAGCGATTTGTGAAACTGTTGCAAAACCGGTCACCAGAAGCATCGCATTTCCGTTTTTTGAAATTTTGCTTGAAAAAAGTTACTGGGCGACCCAACGTTTTCATCATCGCTAAACGTCAGTACTGGCTCAGGAATAAATTTTACGACAGAAACCAAACGTTGCAGAAGCAATTTCCAATATTGTTGGCATTGATTGACCAGACTACCAAGCTCTATCAATTCTTCATAGTGATTAACTGCATCTACGACTAAACGTAATCGTGGCATCTTTATGTTCTGTTGATTGCTCGTGGCTGCTCAGCGTGCTTCCAGTCACAGATTCCTTTTCTAATAAGGAAAAGCACAGATTTAGTATCCGCACACATCAGTCTACACGTGAAACAATAAACACAAGTTTATGAAGGAGGAAAACAAAGCCAGCTTCTTTCAACGACTTCGGCGTTATGGTTCTGGCGAAGCATAAGATTTGTGGTGCATTTCCATGACGAGTTTCTCTCTTTTCTGTGTTTTTGAAATAACAAATTTCGTTTTTCAACTCATATTCCAGCATTTTTTCCGGTATATTGGATGACCAGTGACCGATATCTTTGCCTCCAGTGATAGCGTCAGACAACTCGTGTATCGTGTTTATCGATGATACTTATTGACGTTTTTCTGCTACTGCATCGCTGGTTAAACTAGGCCTACTGTCATCGTTATGTGCATCAAGTCTGTCACATGTTCTTCGATTTTCTGTCCTCTTACAGGGTCCGCAGAAATGTCTCCGCTGGACTTCACTGCCACTGTAAAATAGTAACCTGAATGTTTCTTGACTTAGCTGCAACTTCTTCGTCT
>JGI24159J19872_10004002_pt1 | contig 18658 bp, 25 predicted proteins | sample Ectturendosymbi4_FD_19872 | JGI IMG/M metagenome (IMG submission 19872) | reverse complement strand
GGTTTATTTTCAGTATGCTAACATTTGCACTCCTTTCGGAGTGTCACATATGGCCAGCGGCGCCCATATCCACTTGTGTGCGCCGGGGGCCACACGGCTAAATCCGCAGTGAATGCTGCACGGGTGGCGAGTCAATGGCAACACGCGCGTCTTATTTGCACCTATACTTCAACGCCCAGCACGAGACTGGTCAGGTCGCGACTACCGGCTTCGGCATGACCCGACCTGTAGTTGAACCGATCCTACGAGCTTCGGTGACTCGTTCTCAATCCACTGTACCACTCGTTGTATCAAACTGTCCAACTGTTTTTTTTCTTTCGATGAGACATTTCGGTCATTTTTTGCTGAGATATTTTGCTCACTGAAACATTTCGGTCATTTGTCTCACAGTTGTATCAAAACTCGCCATAGCCTGTTTTATTTGCTTTCGGACTTCCTGATCGAAATGACTTAATTTTTTTCGGTCATTTCGATAACGCTTCGGTCTATGACCGAAAAACAAAACAGCCCAGGACATGCCTCTGCAGGTAGATCTCAACCCTAACTTGGAAGTGTTTAAGTGTAAATTAATGTGGTGTTGAAGCGTTGTGAGAAAGGTTACATTTAGGATTATGAGAAGCGTTGAACAGGAACTAGTTGATTGTTTGATTGACAGTAAACGTAAATGGCTGATGATTGGCATCGCTGTCCTTGCGTGGCCGACAGCTACAACATACTTAAACTGGGAGCAGTTGATTGAAAAACCTCTGGGAATAGATTGTAGCAATAACGCTGCAACTAGCGGTGCGCGTTTACTCGTAGAAGAGCTTTTTCTCACGTGGCCGTCATTGCAGATCAACATTCCGCCGTATGAAAGCAGCGACATGATGGCGGAGAAAGCCGACAGACGAGAGTTCTTGGACTTGCTCAAGAAAATGCTGGTCTTGAACGCAGAGTGCCGCATAACACCGGACGAAGCGCTCAATCATCGCTTTGTCACCCTGATGCACCTGGTTGACTATGCTCATTGCCCCTTGTACGTAATCCAAACAACATGTTTGGCACGAATGCGATCTATGTTGTTGTAAGAAATCCCCGTTGTGATGAATACCCCCTATGGTTGACTAACGTTGCTTTTTAACACATGTTGTTTCAACTCACCTGTGCACGAGAACGTCCCAATTGTGCTTTCCGTTTCTTCCAGTTTTCTAGCTGCATGCCAACACGTTCAGATCGTTATTTCATTTCGCCGAACCATCCCAATGGGTGTTAATGCTTCTTCTGTCGCTGAGAAACGTCAATTATACTCCATCTTCAATCTCATAAAGAGGACAGAACGCTGAATAATCTTGATCCTAATATGGTTTGACTGTGCGAAATGCGCAACCGTTTCTCTGCTTCCAAGTTTTGCATTTCCAGTTTGTTATTTGAGCGTAAATGCTTAGAACGTCATTTGCCTAGCGGCAGCTCACTGCTTCAAATGCACGTGGCGATGAGTGTTACTACGGTTCGCGTTGAAAGAACTTTTATTTCCGTCAGAAACTTCAGAGCCAAGTGTTTTTAGGCTCCTTCGACAGAAGTGACTACGACGCTGTGCATCAGGAGTAGCGCGTCTTGCTTTACTTGATGCGATGACCACGCAGTTCTTTCTGTGCCTCAGCTCGTGAAACTGGTTTATGACTTTGCCACTGCGTTAACCAGAGTGAAGTCAGCCGTGCAGAAGATGGATGTTTGTCGTCGGAAGCATAACGTTTACGACCTCGTCAACCACCAGAATCAGGCCGTGGCCCTCGCAGCAGCAACAGCGGGTCAAACGCCGCACTTCCTAGCGGGATTCGCTCCCCCCACTAACGGAGCCTCTGCCGCCATCGGTGGCGGTTTGCAAATGCCCTTGGCCAATCAGGTTCGTCGAAATAACTGGTTAAGTTCAACGCGGTCTTTTGTGGAAAATGCATTAGCAGTTTCTCCGGGCAAGTGTATATGAAGGTTTCCCTCGTGCTGAGTTTCGCCTTACCGCAGCTTTGTTTTGTTGCAGTCTGCTCATTCTGCTGGACACGGTTACCCACATTCTGGAGCGTATCAACAGCAACCGCTGTTTCTCTGTCCAACGTACAGCTTGCAATCAAGTCCCACAAGGTAAAAATGTCATTCGGTTGACATTTCGTGTTGTCCAAACAAAATATTTGCAGTTTGCGTTGCCGGGAGAGCTTTGCACGTCACTATCTTACGTACCTTTGACTCCTTGGCCTCCACGTTTATTCGGCCATCTTGCCTTTCAGAAGTGCACATCAGAACCTGAACCACGGCACGTCTCACCCCCACGGCGCCTTGCCCACGTCACTGGTGCCGGCGGTCTCAACGCAGAGCGTCGCCCCCGCTGCTGCGGCGGCGGCGGTTGCCGCTCAGCTGACGCTGCAAAATCCGCTCCTGTCGCAGCAGGTGAGTCGGATTGACGCTCCCCTGTACTTGGCCGACCTCGGCATTTCATCAGCGCTAACCGAGCATCCGCGCCTCGATCTCCTGCCCGCAACACTTATGTAATGACGCCCGATCGATTTTCGCAGAATGGCCTTCATCGACCGGTCCTGGTGCAAGCCTGGCAACAGCTGCCCGGATTTCCGGCCAGCTTGGCGCAACAGCTAGTCCCGGATTCTTCTGTCCCGAATGACATCAGGTAAACGTGTCAGTGGACTACTGTTTGCAACGCTGATGCTGGTTTGTCTTAACCCAGAAGCGGTTTGGACCTGAACTTAAACAGGATTATTCAGCTTTTACGATTTCAATATCGGTCATCTACGTTGTAAACATATGATTACGAGAGCGTGAAAGACGCACGGCACGCCCGTAATTTTTTAAAGTACTACTGGACGCCTACTTATTCGTGACATCCATTTAGCGCGCTTAGCCAAGGCCTCCTACAAGTGTTTTGTAGAAGGCCTTGGCTTAGCTATTTTTCGTGCAAGTTTCCCGCCCTTTACGTTAAAGCGAAATGACTTCCAGTGTTTATTTGCGAAGAGACGAAAATAGATTGCAAAGAAATAACACCTTTCCTTCAGTATTATTTGTCCATTTATTTAATTGGGTTATGATGTCATATTTGTAACTTACGGATTTTGCCAATAATGAAAAAGCTTCAAACCCAGAGCTCATGATATTATTCGATATTTGGTTTCTGTCCAAATACAAATGTGTTTTGATATCGTAATTGCATCTCATTGTACACGTATCCGATCAAGGGATGTGCTTCACTGTATTTTCCTATTTCACTGTCTCCGTAGCTGGAGACGAAATGTAAGTTGTGTGTATCGTGCTTTTTTAATATTCATATCGAATCCCCAGTTCCTCATAAGGTTTAGAACTTTGTTGATAAAGGTACACGTTAAACTAACAAGATAAGACAACAGGCATGTCTTCGTAAAGTTAGTTCAGGGACTAGCGTGATCGATCAAGGTCCCGCTGATTCAGGTAAAGAAACGACGCAATACAGCGGCCTGTCCATTTAGCGCGTGGATGTGCGCAAAGCTTGTGCTTTAATTGACCCCATTTATGGTCGGTTCTTTCATGTTTCGCCATCTCTCGCTCAGCAGGCTGGATTTACGTAACACGTAGATGTTTTTTGTTTGAAACTAAACACGTTGTTTGTCACAGGAGGCAGCCTCAGCAGCAGGCCAATTTAATCGGCGTTGGCGACGCACACTTGGCTCGCTATGGGACTCACCTGCCGTATGGACCTAAAGCCTTACGGTATGTTAGCGACGGGTCGGTGTTGCTCATGTGTGTTCGTAGGCCTGAACTTTGTTGCTTATCTGTGAAAGCTATTCAGGTCTGTGCATCCAAAACTTGAGTGCATAGCGGTTGGAAGGTCGGAACAAGTTTTGTTTTTATTAATGCATTGAGTCTCTTACAGGACGCATTTAAAATTTTCCGAGATCATCTTAATGCGATGTTGAGTCGACTGAAAACCACTTTGCAAAGGCGCAACACAGCCAGTCGCACATCACTGGCTAAGAGAATTGTACTGTTTATTAGCCTCAAGCAAATAGCACCAGCTGTTAAAATCAACACTTCAGCAGGAATTAGAAAAATTGCAAAGTTATGCTCCCATTTCACTAACGATCGTCAAACTCGCGCAAATTCCAAGTGTTCTTCAAAACCATTTGTCGTCTTGAATCTTGACAGCTTTCAACTGCTGACAAGACTTGCTGAAATTGCGATTCATGTGACAGACCGCTTCACCGAACCATGACCGCCAAGCTTTTTCTATTATGTCGTCAAAGACTCCGTTGTCACGACCAGCTCGACACAATTTGCATCGTGAAGCAGATAGTGCTTGACTCCTTTAACCGTCGCTGTGAAGCTTGACGCTATCCTAATCTCCTCCGTGGCATTCCCCCTAAAACTTCCGTTACGCCATATTCACGATCAGTAATGCAAGTAGAGCTAATGTTCCGGAAAAACGCATGCTTGCAGCAAATGATCGTGCCGGCCTGGCTGTGCGCGCCGTTGCTGTTTTTCACTTTGCAAGAGGTTTACGTCCGTGTTCTCTGCAGGTTATCTCCGTTGCAACAGCATGCCCCGCCGATACTGATACCCGACAGTCCTGTGAGTGTCATCACCATCAGCAGCGACAGTGAAGAGGACGAGCAACCGATGGTCACCGCTCCTTCGGTGTAAGCAACCACGTTTTTATGATTTTTTGCTCATGAAAGGAAGTCAACAGGCACTGTTATCTGCAGTGGAGTTCAGTGCTTCTGTTTTCGTCGTCTGTGATTCCGTTCCAGTTGCAGCTTGTTCAATGTTAAGTGTTGCTAGGGAAACGCCAGCATTAGACGGTGATGTTTGTAACACAACCAGAGTCCGCTGCTCAAGTATCCGGATTCCTGTTCCTTGAAACCGCTGTTCGGCGATGAATGCGCCGCCGAAACGTCGAAATCAACAACAGGACAGCCGCTTGCTTTGTTGGCGTCGTTGTGTTGTCTTACGCTTGTCGGAGGGCGACACTAGGTGACCGTGCGCTTCAGAAATAGATTCGACTCACGTTTTTCGCCGCCTGCCCTTTGCGGTTTTGCTTGACGGCAATTCACCGTCACGACGCGCTCCGGCTCGGTTTTCATGTTCCGACACGATATTAGAGCTGCACTGACGGCCAAGCGTTCTGGCATTGTGGTGAAGCTTTGCTCAGCGAGCGCTTTGCTTGTTCACCTTGCCTGTCGGCGCGTGCACAGCTTCAGATGTTGTTTGATGCTGATCGTTATCGCAAATATTCGAAGCAAGAAACTTATATTTCTGTCGCAGCGTTCGCTGACCTTAAATCGAGCAACTTTTAAACAGAGCCTTCTGTGACAAACGGCATGTGAGCAGTGCACTGGTCATTCTTAATCTTGCGTTTTGTTTCTCACGTACCTCGACCTGGTGAACGCTTACTCCGGCTTGCTCACATCTGCTTCTTTCTGTTGGCGTCCAAATCTAAGGTTTCAGGCCGCCTGGCTTCAAAACAGCGACGACACGTTTCTGTTGTGATGGCAAAAGCCCGACGAGAGATACCTTGTGCTTTTTGCCAGTATTCCCTTATTGATTCAAGCGCTGCCGGTGACTATCGATTGTCTTTTGTTGACATCAAACTCGCGTTACATTCGCCTGCGGACTGAGCGCCGCGAACGCGCTTCGGACAAAAGCAGTTTATCGCTTTCACTCTGGCCGCTAATCCATCACGACGGAAACGCGCTTTCAACTTGGATCCCGCTTGATTTTAAATGCTTTGTGGCGAATTGACCGCTTATGTTTTCGTTACGTCGGTCAGAGCGAAATGTTTGGGACCGAAATGCGAGCAACTCCTTTTGCATAATCGTGTTTTCTAAAATACTCATCCATTCCAGTCTGTGTCGCTGCGGTCAACAAACCGTCGCGTTACTGTGTGTCGCGTTTAACTAGAACGGCGATCGTGCTTGACGCGACAGGGTCAGCGTACGCCCTTTCTGCAGAAACGATATCTTCCGGGCCGATTAGTTGTCAGCGGGATCACTAACTGTGATGGAACGCTTACTTACTGTCCTCTCTGCCTGTTTTTTTTTGTTTTTTTTGGTAAAAACTCAGCATATGCGCATTCGCTCAAACATCAACTTGCTTGTGCTTCAGATTCAACGCTGTCGTCTAACCTTGCTCTTCGTTCCTGATAATAACAGGCTTTCGTTGCGTGTCCTACAATTACAAGTGCTTTTTTTGCGGATCATGTCAAGAGATGATCATCATTGACTTATTTTTGTACAGGCAACGCAACAACGTTATAAGTTGCGTGACTGTGCGTGACAGTCCAATGGACCGTGACCGTCACGTGTTATCGGCCAGTCCGGGTGGGCAGCACACTGTGAAAGCCGTCGCTACTGTCGCTCCCTTCGCACACGATGTGCATAGAGGGTAAGTCAGTGTCGTAACATTTCAGCCGTTTCCACTGCGCGTTTCACATGCGATCGAGCAATGTTGCAACACACGGCTAACTTTATATGTAGCGGAATCCGTTTAGGCCCACTCGTATGGAAGATATTAGCCAGCTACTCACGTGCCTGGTCTATGCGAAACTTCCCGTCCGCCTGGCGGTATATTTATAGTGCTGTTTTCAGCTTGCGCAAGTTACGGTTTGACATCGTCAAAAAATTAACTTGCATGTTGGGCTAGGTCATGTCAAACATGCGGCTTTGGTGACAAAGTGTGTTTCACATAATACCTCTCTTTGTCGTTTCCGGGATCTGCAATTTGAAACGACAAGTTTGTTCGCGTCTTTAAATTAGTCTGTATCATTGTCAAAATATGCGAAGACCATCATGCAAAGCACATTTAGATTTTGCCTTGTCGAACCGAAAGTTGCAGCAGCAAGGAACCCGCCTAAAAGTGACAGTGGTTATTTGCTCTATCAATAGCGCCACGACCGTTCTGCTTGAATAGTTGACCCTCTTGACGTTATTCACTGTCTGAAGAAGAATGCCCACTTACTCAAAACTGCTTTAGCGTTGGAAACGTTCTGACGCGAAGTCGTCTGCTTAAGACGGCGCGATTCGCGCTAACAGCCTGTGTGCGTTGCCCGCTCGCTGGCCAAGCGCCTCCTGTCGGGTTTCTTGCCCGGCCAGCCAAAGCCAATCTCGGTTCGCCGTTCTCAAGTACCGTCTCGCTTCTATCCAGGCATAGCGAGGAGAAGCACTATCAGTCGGCGGCCCGTAATCGCGAACACGAGGATAAGCTTTACCAAAGCACCGGCTACAAGTACGGCTCTCACCACCACCACCATCATCATCAGCAGCAGCGTCGCGCGGATGTTGGTGGCTTAGTGAAGCGAGATGTCGACGTGGAAGGTGGGACGATGACGCGCAATACGTTTTTATGTGTGACGTTTGTTTGGTGCTCCGGCTGTTTACGGCTTATGCAAATATGTTGCGTCGGTTAGGGTCCTTCTGAAGCATACGTGTGCGTGTTTATTGTGGCAGTTTATTGCATCATAATTCAGCCGTTCGATTGTCAACACTTCAAAGCTTTGTTAAGTTGGTGCTTAGCGATGCGGTTTGTTTTTCGTCAATTACCTTAAATAACGTTGCTGCACGTTTCCTAGTTTAGTTGATCTTTGCGCAGTTCAGAGTCAAGTATTTTTCACAGATGGAAAAAGTCCCGATGACAAAAAGTGTTTGAAAAAGCCTGATAATCGTCGTCTATATTTGTAACACGAAATTAGCTTTGTCCCATAGCGTTTCAACTGAATCGGATATTGAGTCATTTATTGTTTTTGTGCTTATGTGTAAATGAGTAACTAACGGCATGCTTATGGTGTCACTGCCCTGATTAAAATTCATTTCGGACGTGAACGCGACAGTACCAAAAATTTCCTGCCGCCTGTTGCTCCCCGAGATTGATGATGCGTTCCCACTGTAAAACGTATTTGCGCGTGTCGCAGCCTCGTCTTCCGTTGTCACGAGCTGTGCGAAAAACCTTACTGTTTGTTTCCCAGCACAACTCTCGGTCTCGCACCAACAACAGTACCATCACCCCCCCGCTGTATCGCAGCAAGCGAGGTCGTGCGCGCTCGCTCCCACCGCTTCCCATGTCATTTCCGCCAAACAGGATCGACCTCGGACTCTGAACGTAGCCAAGGTTTCGGCTGCGGTGGCACCATCGGCTGTTGCCACAGTGCCCGCCAGCCTCCCTGCAGCGTACGCTGCCGGAGCAATTCAAGTCCAACCGCTCAATCTCAGCCAGGTGAGTTTGTTCTTCCATCTCAGCTTCGACTGATCACCTGCTTACGCAAGTTCCGTCCCTTTCAGCGGGCGGCAACCTTTCCTTCTCCATCGCGGTTGCACGTTGTTGATTGAAGTCCACATGCTGTGGTTAGTTCGTGACTTGAAAGTGCTCTTTTCTTGGTTTGTCTTTCATTCAGCACATTCGTGTAGTTATATTCATACGTCCGTGCTTCTCTGACCACCAAGCGCATTCAAGGTTTTCGCCCAATCGCGTTTTCACTCTTGTTTTGAAGGCAACAGATGCAATGTTGCGTTTGTGTCCTTGACTAATTCGACCTTGCCGTCAAGGTTGGGGATCTGCTCTCCGCTGATAGCTGCGCATTAGTGTTGCCAGTAGCGACAAAGCCCTTCCTAGTCACGTGCCTTGTTTCCTGTCGCATTGACGTATCGCAGTTTTCGTCGATCGCGGCTTGATACCACGGCACGCTACTCGATACACCAGTTATTTAGGTCAGAAATATGAGGCGTAATATTTTGTGACGCAGAACGGAAATGGCGGTGACGCAAGCGCGTCGGACTTGACCCGCTACCGGATCGGCGTCTCGTCCACGTCGGTGGTGCACAGCGCCCCCTACATCTCCCCTACTTTCACTCAACCCCCTTCGGCTCCATACGCAGCGTACATGGCAGCGCACGGGAGTCCAACAGTAAAGGCAGCCGTGCCTGCGGCGACCGCACATCTGCTGGGAGCGGTAAGCTTATGCTTTGCATTTAACAGCGCTGCTCAACGACGGGCATGTTGCTCGCGTCACAGTTTGGAAGCAACGTTTGACGTTGTTGTGTTATGTTTTTGTTTTCCGACTAGGGTGGTTTTGCGCATTTTATTGAAAAGTTGTTACGTTTCGGTTGAAGCACCGAATCGCCGGTGTCGTTTGAACCACGCCTGGTGAATTACAGTAAGATGTAAGTGAGTGATTTGTTGTTTGCCGCCTATTGCACCCACCTGATTACTCGCAAGATGCTTCTTTACCCGTTTGCTAAAGCAAGGTAACCCGCTAAGCGCACAAGTCGAGTTACTTGAATTTCGAACGATGCCAAAATCTGGAATGACGTTCTGTTCTTGCGACAGCGTGTGTGGCGCTCCAAGCGTATTGAACAGACAGAGGAATGCGACAGCTTCGGGTCGGTTTGCACGATGAGCTTGCACTGAAAGTGCTTGCATTAAAACGCTGAAAACTGTTTCAGGTGCGCCCTCAGTTGCCGACCAGCTTGCTCACGCATCCGGGTAATCCCCACCACCCCCAACTGTCCATCAACCCGCACACGTTGATCCATTCCCCGGCGATGACCCACACCCACATTCAGCCGCACTTGGCCGGTGGAGGCAGCGCCCATCACCCGTCCAACGCCGCCGCGGCGGCGCAGGCGATATTCCATAAGTACACACGACAGGCCTATTCGTCCGGGACGTCGCCAAACGGTAGGCTTTGCTTCTTACTCGCTGTCGTCATCTGCCACGTTACCGATGCCATCGCAGCTCTAATTGCAACGGATCGGCTGGTGGTTGCTGTCGTCTGGTTGACGAAGCGTGTCATTACGTAGACGGGCGTGTTTTGCTTTGAAATGAAGTTCGGTGTTTTAACGTAATCAATTTTCACATCTTTTCATGATTGTGGTCATGGTTTGCGCCCGTTCGAGCCTTGTTTCACGCACTTGCGTTTATAATTTTACTTTTCCCGCCAGTACTTTCCAATATAATCAACTGGTTTATCTCACCCCACTCGACTCGTTTCATGCGTCATTTATCGTGTGTTGCAGGTGCGTACGCAGCAGCCTACCCCATCAGTCCGGCCAAACATCACGGCTTCCAGTATTTCTATCACACGTAGTTCCCGTCAGATCCCAGCGTATTACCAGCATCCTCCTGCTCTGTCGTCGTATTTTCGCGCCTCGCTTCTTAACCTTTCGTCGTCGACGTCGTGTAGCGTTGTGCGCCTCCGTGTCGAGCGCTCCTAATGTCACGCATTTTTTTGCTTTTGCCGCTTCTTGTGGTAGTAGTCGTAGTCGTTCGTGACGTAGCTGCCTTCGCGTACTCCCCCATTTTGCGGTATTGTACTCAATTGATTTCCGCCTGCACGACCCCGACGACAAGTATTCCGCTACGGCGTCACGGTGTTCTCTGCGCGCTTTTGATTGACTCGCGATTTTAGCTTGCCCCCCACTTTTTAGCATAGCTCTGACTGACATGACAAATGTTCTTTTCGCCCCGCCCGTCCCCCCCCCTTCCCACTTCAGTAGTTGCAGTTTTATAGTCAAGCTCTTGCTTATCCTTGTAAATAAACTTGCGAATTGAGTTTTCTACTCTGCGCGCGCTTTCTGTTGCTGTTCCCGCGCGAGCGAACGTAGTACCTATTTGTTGCGTTGCTTCGACTTTCAAGCGCATGCGTCTGCTTTTTTTGCATCGTTGTAATTCGGAAAGTGCCACTCTGGTTGTCATTTTTTAAGCGTTTTAACGAACAGCGTGGACCCGTGATGTGGAAACGCATGTTTCTTTCCGGCTTTCGTCTGAGAAGTTTTTTTCGCCGCTTTGAAAACTTTTTTAACTTGCGGCATTTTTCTCTTTTTCAGAAGAAAAAAAAAGAACGATCGTACCGTGTCTTCTGCTTGTGCCTAAATCGCGCGACTGTGTCGTCGGCAAGGCAATTGTGACGTAGTGCGTTAGTCGCTGCGATACGTGGCGCTGTTTGCGATAAAACGTGCGCGTCCTTTTTTCCATCCAGAGGTCACTGGGCGTCGCGCACTTTGCCACGATGGCCGTCCACGTATTGACGATTAACACCGGCCCCGCGTCATCTGACATCGCTCAGGTTTTTATGCCTTCTTGTAAAACAACCGGCTGTGGTGGATTTTTGAACGATGCGGTGACGTCAAAACTAATCAACTCTTGATTGCACTGATACCTTCGTAGCCAGTTTGCACACGCCGATTATTATTAACCCTCCCCAGTCTCGTGTATCCGCTTTCGCCGATTTGTCGTGAGCTTTGGTGCTAGATGCCTCTGGCTGTCCCCATGTAGGCATCTGTTCGTTGGTATATCAGCGACGACGACGATAATCTGTCGCGCTCGTCGACATAATCGCCCTCCCCCGCTTTTTAAATTGACTACACCCCTGTGCGTGTATTTCGCTGCGCTTTGTAATCCAGATTACTGTAAATGCCAACGGGTTCGGCGCCGTGCACCTTTCGCCGCCAGCGCCCGATTCTTTTGTGTTGCGACAACGCGCCCCGCAGTTCTTTCGCCGGTGACGTAATTCGCAAAGCGAGCATCGCGTCATGCCCAGAAACAGTACATGGCCTTCGCAAGGGCGCCGCCGCTGTTTCCATGACGCTCGGTTTCTGTGCTGTTCGCGGCTTGCGGTAAATTGGTTCGGTAGCGCACGTTCGGTGACAAACCAGCTCTGTTTCGGTAACGCGCTTAACGGTTCGCAGGTCCGCGCCTTCTTCCTCTGAAATCGTAGTATTTGTAGCAAGGCTGTGCCGATCATGTCCCTCCCCCGCCGCCCGCTTGTGCGCATGCGTGCCGTGTACATACTATTGCGACCGTGCTGATGGTACACTCGAGAATGCTGCTATCTTGTCTGTAACGTATCCTTCATTCGCGTTCACGCCATCGGCCCGGGTCGAACGGCGCGTCGAGTCGGAGTCTTAAGTCCTTCAAAAGTGTTTGCAGACGTTGCTCGTTACCTTGCCTGCTGACTGTGGATAGCCTGGAAAATGGCGTGCCGATTGATTTTTCTTTCTCTCTTCTTTTTTTTGTACTAGCTTGGTGTTCTCTTGCGTTGATTTGTGGTTAGTTTTCTGGTTTTGTTTTGCTGTCCGGTTGTATTTTGTCGATGTTGTCTTCAGGTTAGCTTGACTTAAACGCGTCTCGTTACCGTGGCAACGGGAGCGTGGTCGTAGTTCCACCACACCTGTGCCGGAACGGATATGCGTCCTGTGCACATTTGTTTTTCCTCAATGAGCGATTTTCTCGGTTTGTTAAAAACTTTTTTGCCGGTTTAAAGTCACAGGAAAAAGGTTAATCGAAACGAAACAATTGTAGGCCAAAAACAGAACCCTGGGTCTGTAACAATTCGTGGCTTGGTTTTCTAGCGCGAGTCTCCCGCGTGGGCTGCCAGTGCAAATATTCAAGGACCGTCGAGAAAACATAACATCCACTCCGCGGGCAAACTGACTGGAATTGATTATCCGTTAACTTGCCTCTACTTTTCAGCCGGTTCGACTTGTTCCGCCGAAATCAAAATCAATTCGTTTGCGCGGCCACTCCCGCCCTGTCATCACTGTAAAAACATTCATCTTGCTTATCTCTTTATTCTCTCGCTTCTGTCGCAGCATCTCGCTTAGCGCCAGGGCTCAAGAGACGGTCGGTCGTGCATTTGTGACGGATTTACCGGTGGAGCTGCAAAGCGATGTGTTGCGGTGCATGCCAGCGACCAAATCCCGCTCCGGCAATGGCTGATTTGTTTCGGAACAGTTAAAGCTTCGCTTGCAGGCAGTCTGGCTTTCGCGCTTTGCTGTTTAGGAAAGGATATTTAAATTCGATCTGGTTTTCGTGGCTTTCGTCTGTGGTCGTTGCCCATAAGGCTTCTTCTGATGTTGTCTTGAGCGCTAACCAATACGGAGATGGTTTGAGAAGTGGTTTGTGTGACGATGCACTGTTGCACACAGAATAAAGCGACGTGCCGGGTTGGTTTTGCCATGGCATTGCCCAGGACGCATGATGGTCTTCAAAGTTACATCCGATCTTATAAATACCAGAATGATACAGAAGGTGCGGTGCTTCTTGGCTTCGAACGGTTTTGCTTAGCGGGCATAGCCTAGTGGATTGATGACGTAAATCCAAAGGCCTTGTTGAGGAATTACGACATGAAGCAGTTGTTTGTTACGTGGACTGCGCATGCGCGTTGATTGAGTTCATTTCGGCGCTTATCGTGCTTATTGCTTGTGTGGTGGTGCTGTTTGGGGATTGTTTTGATATGTTGATTTTGCTTGCTTGTATTTTATGTGTACATTGCTGATTTTAAGCAAGGGATTGTTGTTTTTTTTCATAGTAGTCGGTTTTATCGATTTTACGGCTTTCATTGAGGATTCTGCGCCCGCCTGTAGTCGAACACAATGGTATCTGTACCAAATTTCGTTGGCCGCTAAATAGGTCTGGCTGAGACGTTGTTGGTGAGAGTTTTGCGGCATTTTGAACCATCGAAAGTAACTTTTTCTACCTTTCTTCACTCGGTATGTTGTGTCCGGTTGCAAATCGCGTCGCTGCCTTCGACTCATGAGCAAACATTAACTTGTCGGTTTAATTTACTGTGGTGAAGTGGTCTGTTTGGGAGTAAAGACGGACACACTCGTAGCCTTGGGTCACCTGTGCACAGTGGGCAATTGCGATACAAATTGTCAGCGTAAGCGGCATAATAATTCAAAATAAATGAAACAGAAGGCTTTTGTTTCTGTTTGTCCAAAAACGCCATGATTGATCGCTCAGTCACTGCCGTGATAACCCCGCTCCACCAAAATAACTTTAATCGGATGTCGATGTCTTTATAACTTACGAGCAGATGTCGGCCATTGACTATTCACAGTTCAGTCGTAAAAATATTTTTGTCGTCCAAAAAAGTTCTCCAGAACCTCGGCTCGCATGTGAAAAATAAGTGAAAACGCCAAGTGGCAATTGACCTTGGCACCGATGCATGGTTTGGTCGCTTTAAATATTGCTTACTGTGCAGAGTGCTGGGAATGAAAGGTCGCTGCAAAAGCGTCGATGGCGAGTTAGCGGCCGAAACGTGCGCTTCGTACTTTTGTCTCGCGAGCAAAGCTTCGATTGTTCCAAGTCGTACAATTGCTGCCAAGAGCAACGCGAACCAATACGGGTTAGCAGCAGCAGCAGGCTGTGTGACCGATGATCGCGTCTCCCCCTGTGGCATCTGCTGTTCGCCACTCCCAACCTGTGAAAGCAGTTAACAGCGCTTTTCTACTGTTTTATCGGCTTTGGCCCGAGCTAGTGTTGTTTGTATTGTAGATGTGTGCAATATACGTTGTCCGTGCGCGCTCGTACCCGCGACAGGATGCCGGCGATCGGGTCGCGACTCTCGTAATTGCTTGGAAAGTAGCGAAGTAGAGTTGGCAGTGTGGACGCGTTACGTGCCGATGATAATGACGTGTGTCTTCTTGTTCGCTTCATTCAGTTGCGACGAGCTCGCGGTTGCATTCTCTGAACTTGGGCGTTGTCGTCGTAGCGGTTTCGTAGCTGTTGTCCTNCTCCCTACGTGTGTCGTTCTGGAACAATGTAGTGACTTTTCCGGTGTCTTCGTTTTACCGTAATTGGCCGTTAGTCTCTGTTAATGATCATCACCATCGTCACGCTTTTCGTAGCTTTTTCCCAATACCGCCATACTCCCGCCTGTCGTTAACGTGAAAGCACTCCTAGCTTGTTTTGTCAATAAAACCTTGGCTGATGTTTGTTGTCACCATCGCAGTCGTGGCGAGGTGGTTCAGTTTTCGTTAGACGGATACAGTTGGGTGTCCTTCAACTTGACTGATGCACAGTGAAACGCTTCAGTGTCGAGCAGAGAGAGGTTGAGATTCACAGAAGTTTTAGCGAGGTGGTTGTAAAGTTAATGGTGGTTATGGCAACAGTGCTAGTTGTTGGAGATTAGCCGATGTAGATAATCACCACGTGAGATTGACTATGGTTTTGTCCATAAATAACAAGTGTATGAGAATCAAATGCCTGAACTTGAAATCTACCAAGTTTGACTTTTGAAGCAACGGCTGTCCCCCTTCATTTGCGTTTCCACTTCGGTCTGTGCCTGCAAGCCGATGTCGAGCAGTGAACGTCCATTTATCAATTTCTGGTTGAAAAGACAACGATTGGTGTATTGAAGTGTCCAAGTTATCTGTTCTAATTGTCGAGCGATTTGTCAGTTGCAGCAAAAAGTGTTTCACGAATGCATACACACCGGAGGTAGTTTTGTCAGGCTTCCTGTTGCTGGTGTATCATCGACTTTTGCACAGCCGATCATCTGTTACAGATCAAAGCAGGACGGCATATTCGAAAATCGGTGGAAGCTAGATAGGGGCATTTAACGACGCTTCAACCAACCACTTACTAGAGCTGAACTGAAACTCAAGTTTCAGTTCTGTGATTCTCGGTTTCTGTATTCATTTTGGAGTGGTCTGTGGCGCCATTTCCTCTTGCGCCGTGTGACGCGGCTGCTTTCGCAGTGAACGGTGCACGGGTAGCGAGTCAATGTAAGAACCGCGCGTGAACCGTTACCTTGCACCCACCCATGGCGAGGTTTAGCAGGACGCAAATACTGTTTTTCAATGTGACCCGGCCGCAAATCGAACCCAGTCTACCAGCTTTGGTGGCGCGTACTCAACCAACTGTACCCAGCTAGCCCAGGGGTTCCAAACCTGATCATGTGCCCCTTCAGCGTTTTGACAGATGAGCATGTACCCCTAATATTTCTTATGACAAAAAGGCTGAGTAAAAATAAAAAATCTAAATGTTTAAGAACTTTGAAGGTAGACGTTAATTTATCTCAAAGTTAAATGTATAAATAATTGGAAATAAATAATATTCCTTCTATTGTTAACCTTAATGTGTATGTACCCAGGTTGTGAGCCCTAGATCTAGCCTGTTGAAGCTCAAGGTCATGTTTGATTAATTGTGGAGACAGAAAAGCAGGTTTGAAAGTCATAGCTGCTTTTCAAATGCATTCTTTCCGCAGCTCTCGGCGTTGTGCAAAAATTTGATTGTTTTAATCAAAAGATTACTCACATCCCTGAAATACTAGCACCCGGTGATTTCCACCCGGACATGAGTGGTGGCCACGTGGTCCCTATGTGAAAATCACCCGACGTTATGGTTGATTAAACTCCATTGTAATCAAATCTCGTTTCAACTTCCAATCGATCTAATGCTAACGCAATTTTGGATTAGAAGAATTTTTAAGTTTTCTGTTTGTTTGCGACTTAGTATAGATATTTTCTGCTAGAGAAAAGATACATGGCACATCAAAAAGTTAGCAAAACAATTTGTTTCTTGGTTTTGGTTACTGCGTCAATGTCTGCTTTAATTTATGTGGTCGGCAGATATAATTGTAAAGTCACGTTGTCATCACTCTTGCAACGGTTCGATGAGGTAAAGACACTTTCAATAATTTTGATTGTTTATCTTCATCGCACACTCTTATAATCTCTCCGTCTCGAAAAGTGTTACCATGTTAAGCGATCGTTGCGCAACTTCGTGCAAAGCTTTCAGGTCCGCAGCTGAATCATGTTTGGCAAAATCAATCATTTTCCGTTTTTACAGTTGCCCTTCAATTCTTTGCTTTCCAAGAAGTTCCGTGNCATCGCCCGTATGTTTCCCGTGTTTNGTGCTGTAATGCAGCTTTGCATTAAAGATCCTTCCAAACGCTCATTATGTGTACGTACATCAGACGTTGGTTTACCACTGTTATCGGCGAAGAAATACCTTTACTACTAGCACGGACATCCGCAGAAAATTTTCCAGGGAGGGGCAACGTCGAAATTTTGCGTATTCTTTCCAGGTTGCTGACGATGCAGTGCAAATGGACGTTCACAGAATGCTTTACCCTTTCTACTCCATTAGTCTGTGTAGCATTAAGTCGACAAATTAACAAGCAAAAAGTATGCGAAAAGATTTAATTTCCTTTGCGCAGGTAATAAAGAGTTTGTAAAATATCAAGCTCAAGGCAGGGTTTTTAACCCCAAAACCCCCTTGCGTACGCCATTGGCTGTAAAAGAAGTTTGAAATGTGTTCTTCTGCATAATGGTAACGCTTTTGGATGTATTCCTCTTGGGCATTTAACAACTCTCAAAGAAAAATATAGCGAAATTGAATTTGTACTGGAAAAAATTTCATACTACGAACACAACTGGATCATTTGTGTTGATTTAAAAATGGTTGGATTTCTACTTGGTTTGCAGTGTGATTATACGAAATTCCCATGCTTTGTATGCTTGTGGGACAGCAGAGCTAGTGCTCAGCACTGGATAAAACAAGTTTGGCTTGTAAGAGAAGAATTGGTGCCTGGTGAGAAAAATGTTCAAGCTCACCCTCTGGTGGAAAGATCTCAAATCATTTTACCTCCCCTTCATATCAAGTTGGGTATCATGCAACAATTTGTAAAAGCACTCAACAAAGGTGGTGACTGTTTCAAATATGTTTAGTTTACACAAACATTCCGAGATCAACGATACAAAAATTAAAAGCTGGTATTTTTGATGGCCCTCAGATGAGAACATTAATAAATGATTGTGACTTTGCAAATTCCATGAATGAAAAAGAATCCTGTGCTTGGAGTGCCTTTGTGGAAACTGTCAAGAATTTTTTGGAAAATAGAAAATCAGTCAACCACAAAGGGATTGTGGCCAAGTTACTAAGCACTTTACAAGATATGGATGCTAACATGAGTATCAAGCTTCACTTCCTTTCCAGTCATCTTGACCANTTCTCCGAAAATCTTGGTGATCTGAGTGATGAACAAGGGGAGCGGTTTCATCAGGATATTAGTGAAATGGAAGTAAGGTATCAAGGGAGGTTGGATGCTGCCATGCTAGCTGACTACTGTTGGTCAATTAAACGTGACGATGCTTTTGTCATTCATTCTCGGAGATCATCAAAACGGAAATTTATGGCGGACATTTGACCATTTTAAAGGACTCCATTGTCAGTATGCTTGCTTAAACTCAATGATCTGACTTGTTATTGGTAGATCCAAAAAAATAAATATGCAATTGCGTTCATACAACACCATCTCATCATTTTGTGGTGAACACCGCCTAAGCCAGGGATCTCAAATTGCTCCTTGGGTCAAATGAGGACTTGTAAGGTAACCCGCGGGCTGCATTATGACGCTGACGCAACAATAGCGGTACCTGAACTTACTAGAAACAGGTTTTACATCTTTTTTCTTGCGAAAGGTATCATGAATTATAGGCAAATAATTTCTGTCCATCTCTACGTGCTTATTAATCAATTCTAGTCGGTAGCAAAACTTGCTAACGGATTGTTGTACTCTTGGTCCTTATTGCGTAACAATAACACGGCAATAAATCTTCAAATGTTCACTTCAGGTTGCAGTAGTAGTAGGCGTTTTGCCGCATTTGACCAGCGCTCCCACTAAGGTTTTTTTTCTTTCTATGTCTGTTTTTTTAGTCGATCTGGGTGTCTAGGCTTAATTGTGAAAAATCGCGTTAAATCTGTGTTTTTTGAAGTGATAAATTCATCAGCAACTTCAATGTATGAAATGAAGTAAAGACAACTTTATATCAGTGTTTACATGCGCACATCAGGTGAGAAAGTACGCATATCTGAAGCAGAACGTGTTCAATCGGTTTCATATTCTCACATAAGATCATTGTCAAGGTTG
>JGI24159J19872_10003999_pt1 | contig 18660 bp, 13 predicted proteins | sample Ectturendosymbi4_FD_19872 | JGI IMG/M metagenome (IMG submission 19872) | reverse complement strand
AAATCAAGAGTAGTAGGCTATGTTTTTCTCCTTGAAGTTTTACATTCAGGTCCTTGAAACATTACACTATTTCAGCCAAAAATTCAACAGTTTCCCTTGCTTTATCATTTCCTAAAAAGCTGAAAATGCCTTAGCTTTTCTTCACATTTTGTTTACTTCCCCCCAAAAAATAAAAATTATTTCCTAAAGGATCAAAATTTCTGCAAAACTCTTCCCTTACTTAAGCATCTTTCAAAACTGTGCACAAATCAATTTGTATAATTGAACTGTTTTCGGAAAGAAAGGTTTCATTGCTATATTCTAGCCTTGAATCCACTATTTTCACCAGGATAGACATTGTAGTGACGAGCTATTGTTGGACAATTATGACGAAACAATTACTTCGAACCAAAAAAGCGTAGCTTGCCCAACTCAGGTGTGCACTGCAATTTAGCTGAACAACAGCATGATCGACAATCACACAGTTGGCGAGGAGTAAATGCTTTAGAAGTACGGCCAAAAGCGCAAAATTTTGGGCTAAAAACTTCTGGGTGTAGAATACACCTTTGAGAGGCTGACGAGGTCCGGCCGTCGACATCCACAGGTCCGAATTCGGACCGCGGTCCGCCATTTGAGTAGCCCTGATATAGTGAGATACAAATTCTTAGACCTATCACAGCAGGCCATCATTTATCAATCACACGCATCATTTGTCGCCTCTGCATGCGCTTACCTTGTGCGCAACATCAAAATTTTACTGATTACAATTCAGCACAAAGCAGCGAGCAATGCCTTGCTGCTTGTGGTGTCACAAAGCAGCATTGCGCGATGGTGGTACAAAAGACGCAGTCAACGCTGCTCTCGAAACGTACATTCATAACAAAGCGGTAGTCAACGGTCCCCTTAAAATTGCTTCGCGGACCCCAAATGGACCACGGACCCCATGTTGAGAACCACTGGTTTGGCATTTTCGCCCCCTTGGGCGCACACTTCGAGAAGTACTGCTCTCACAGCAAGCAACAAACTCGCTGAACGTCGCAACGACGTGACATTTCGGTTTGCTGCTTTTTGTTTAGACCGGTGGAATATATAAATTTTATGCGTTTTTGATAAGAGTCAGCTAAAAAGTACAGTCCTACATTGGAAAGGTATGTGATTTTGAGCAACTACCACAAGTGCATTGTATGGTGTGCGCAATGAAACTATTGTCCAAAATTTAAATAAAGTTCAACGCAAATTCCTTCGCAAAAAATTTTTGTTCAAGTTGCAGAGCAGCCCAGGGAAGTACAAATTTTTGTTTTGACTGTGCGTATTCACAAACGCTAAAAGTGTCAAAACCAAATGTCGTAACTGTTTTTGTACTCGCGACTGGAAGTGTGTGCGATTGAAGAGAAAATGTTGGTTATTGTAAATCAGGGTCACCAACCTTTTTGGAAACTGCGACCCATCGATTAAATGCGAAGGGCTACTAGTTTGATACACACTTCTGAAAGAAAAATTTTGCTCAATCTATCTTCAATTATTTTTGTAGTGATATTCGTTAATTTGAAGACAGTGATCATGCTAATGTTATTTTTAGAACAGGCCCACGGGCGACCTACTTGGTCCTTGCGGGAGACCTAATGCCCGCGGGCACCACGTTGGTGACCCCTGTTGTAAATGCTCCTAAACCCTAAGTCTTATTCAGATTCAAGACAAATTGAAAAAAGACCTAAAATGATACCACCTGTGGCAAGCATTGCCGTGGCATGCTAAGGTCAGGGGTCAATTTTATTCTCGAAACCCTTAAGTTTATGAAAATCGGAAAAATTTGCAAACTGTTTTTAGTGTTATAAAGATGAGATATCTGTAAGGATTATTTGTTCCAGGAAGAAACGTTTCAGGGCCACCTCATCGCGTACTTGTTTTAGGGAGTGAAATGACAGGAGATTGTACAGAATTCTTCTTACACTCCATAAACTGTTGCCCCCTTGCAAAGGGGGTCACAAGCCGAGAAAAAAACTGCTGCCTCCTTGCTGCGTTTGTCACAACTCGAGAAAAGTTTAACTGTTCTGGTGCTTTTTGAAAACAACCGTACTTGTATGCCCTGTTTTTCTTGCAAAATTTCGAACGGTGATTGACTAGGCCGTGTACGGTGTCTGTGTCATCAGCAGCTTTTTTCTTGTCGCGCAGTGATTTTTACTGTTTTTTGGCACACGCTTTCCCCTACTCAGTGAAAAATCAATGGTTGCCGACTAAACAATATTTTAAGTGAAAATAACTGGATTTCTCAATGCGCACAAACTCGCAGCTTTGTTTTTGTTTCAAAACTACCTCCGTGTCCACTTCAGTTTTCGTAATTAGGTAGGACACTGGTTGAAACCCTTTTTTCTGCCGAGCACGGAGACTGAGCCTACGTAGCTTTGTTTGTGTGTTTCTGCCAAAACAGTGCAGATAGTTAATCCACTGTCGTCGAGACCGGTAATTGCGTTTGGCAACTTTTGGAAAAAAATAACGTTGGATTAAGTGAGAATCTTATCAAGTTTCGGCGCAGGCGATAAGGCGAACCTGAATCGATGGGCTGCTTGTGCTTAATTGCCATTCAAGAATTGCTGAAATCGATACAGCTGCGGTAACCGTCGGTACCGCGGTGTACAAGCAACGCAAACTGCAAACCGTCGCAAAGATCCATGCTGCGTTACTGACTGGTACCTTGGAAAATCTATCGATCCACGACCTCGTTTTCGCTGTGAGTTACGAGGTGCGATCGCGATTAAATTTGCGAACAGTACCGGCAATAAATGTCGCATAAAAGTCAAGTCGTCTCTTGCAAATAAATTTCCCCGCGCAGAGGTTCGCTGCGCAAATTGCCGTTGCGCGCCTTCAGCTCATTATCGAATTTTTCCACGTTAACCGTAAACACCACGGTCAATAACCGGGGTTGCCAATTCATTTGGTCATGGCCATCCGGACTGAGCGTAGTGCGGTCTGGCACAGATCTCGAATCCCTTTTAATTGCCGTTGGGCCTCGCCTGTGCGCTTGCTGCCGCTGAGCGAGCGAGTCGCATCGGAGACGGGAAGGTCGATGTTTCTGAGCAGGCGCGCTTCGAGAGTCTGCGTTGATTGGACCTCAATATTTTCTGTTCCAGACAGCGCTTGCCTTGCAATGTTATTAAAAATTCGACAGCTTAACGCAATTTGCTTTCTCATGTAATCGAATTAAAACGCGATACAAGTGCGAAATGATTTTATGTAATTAAACGCCTGCGTTATCACACAAATAATGCTTTATTGCAGTCTTCCAAAGCACTGCGCGTCATGGGGGATTTATTAAATCGGTTTCGGCCGTTAATTCAAAACCTACGCCATTTTGTTTCTCGTTTCTTCACTTTGTTTTGATGCTGTCCGCCATGATGACGGAGACTGTTCACAAATAGCTTCTAAAATTCGAAGCGCAGCCGTGAATCACTTCTCGAAAGCTGCCGATATTTTGAAACTTTTTTGCGTAAACTGAATGACAGTTGTGCGTAATTTGTGAGGATACAAATCCATGGGTCCAAAACTGATCAAATTAATGAAGTATTTGGATTCCGGGCATCCGATTGGTTGCGTTGCTGCCCACAAACTACTGTTTATCATGTCGTTTTCCGATGGCTTTCAGACCCTGCATGACCGCGATAGAAAGGACTTTATTAGATCAATGAGATAAAACCAAAACTCTTGACTTTGTCCTAACAAGGGGTTGGTTCCGGTGGAGCACCTAAACTAATTGTTAGTGGAATAATGTGTAGTTGACTGTACTTGATTTCGTCATGCAATCGCTGGTCTCGTGTCTTATTCCTAGAGAAGAGTTGCGCTTTTCTTTTCCTAACCTTTCCTGAGCGGGCTCAAGCCTTGTTTTCTGATGGTAGGAGCAAATAGGCGTTTCGAAACTTGTTTGTCGAGATAATGTGACAGTCGCGTTTTATTTCGGAGTTGAACATAAAGCAGCTTTCTCCATTATCAAAACCCAAAAATGCCGTTTCTGAGCTTTGTTATGAAAACCAGTGCAAATGAAAACGTTCACGTGTCGAGCCCAGCGGGAATGAATCACGAAACTTGCTCGAAAGCAGCGCGTAGATGGGTGGTATCACTAGACCAGTGCTTCCCAACCGATGGGTCGCGGTTGAGTGGCTGTGGCGTCGCGAACAACAGCGACAAAAGTTTGCTGAAGTCTCGAAATTTTAGAATTGAACTGCACGTTACTACAATTAAAATTGTAGGAAATGGCTGGGGCCGAACGCTTATGTAATATTTGCGAATGGGGCCGCAAGATCAAAAAGTTCCGGAACCACTGCATTAGACGAAACTTCTTAACGATATTGTGGAACCGTTGAATACCCTTTGCCGTTAAGTTACCTGAGCAGTTAATGTTGGCGACTGTGCTGTGTTGGCCACGGAAAGCCAAGAAAAAAGAGTGTGGTGCTTGACCAAGGCTCCGGCTGGAATGCACTCGTTCATAGGCCTGCTGTAAGTCTGACTACGTGTTGTGAACAATTTCGTTGCATTTTAAGGCAATCAACTTTAAACTTGTGTTTAAAACACTTCTGTGTTACAATTTAATTTCCTAAGTAAAAAAAGTGCAAAAGTGACACTTCGAAAAAGTAGCAATTTTTAGAAGATTAGATACAAACTTTTATGTACCAAGGTTCCCACGCGGTATTGAAGTACTGAAAAAGTATTGAATCTTGAAATCGTTTTTCAAGACCTTGAAAAAGTATGGAATTTGGCCACAATGTATGTAGAGCACTGAAAAAGAATGGAAATTCCAACAGGAAAAAGAAATCATTAAGTTTCTGAGCAGAATCGTCTCTTATTGCTCTGATTAGTTTAAATTTGCAAGCAGTAAAGTTACAGTCGTACTTTTATTCAAATTTTATGGGACATGCCAGAGTATCCAACGTGTATGACTGTGCTCGTGAAAGCATAGAAGACAAATTAGGATACAAAATCATTAAATCATTGTACAACTTTCATAGATGGCCCCAATGTCAGTAAGAAATTTTCCAACAAGTTTCAAAAACGAAAGAAATGAACTTTGAAACAGATCTGGCAAATGTGGGATCATGCAGTTTCCACAAACTGCGTAATGCTTTTAAAGAGCAGCAGTGCAGTCTGGATTGCAGATTTTTTAAAGCTTTTTTGTATCACAAAATGCCTGTAAGAACAGAGGTGTACTAACTTGCATACTTTCAGTGAGATTGATGCCGTAAGTATTCCAGGCATATGTTTATTCAAATTTTATTCTCTGCCGATTATGACAGTGTTGCAGAAGTTAAAGCAGCAGATGTTTTTGTGCAGTTGTATGCAATGTGTAAAATTGTGTTTCATGATTAAAATCTTGGAAAAATTAAGATAAGGGATGGTATTGATATTTTTTCCTTTAATATTTAAAAGGTATTGAAGAAGTATGTAAAATGGTTTTCAAAAATGTGTCGGAACCCTGATGTACTTTATTTTTTCTTAATTGATAGTCTATCACGTAGTTTAGACCAGTGCTATTCAGTCTTTCTTGCAGTGGTATATCCTTCGAAGATTTTTCAAGAATCTTATGTACCTCACCCTTTACTATCAGTGTTTCTCTCCTTTTTGTCCCACACTCCACTTTCGTTTTCAAATCTTGCCACCCATCACGATTCACTTCATGACCGCACTGAATATTAAATGAAAATCAAAAAAGGTCGAAAGGTTACCTACTTCACAAATGACTCAACGAGTCACCAAAAGCTGAAATTGTTTGAGTAAACATTCTACCAAAACATTACCACGCCTCACGTTGATAAACATTGATCTATAATTAAGCACTAAAGCCTGAAATACATTAGTGAGGTAAGTTGATCAGTTTGTTCTGGTTTAGCCCACACCCTTGTTACACCATTTCGCAGCAGTATACCGTTGAGCAGATATGGGCAATGTACAGCAGTCGAGCTCTTTAATCCGACCCACTGAACTAGTCCAAATTATTGTAATAAAGGCAATCAACTTTTTGTATATCTTTTGTCTTAGTTTACACAAGCAAGTCGTCTGCATTCGATCCGGCCCGCTGTCACGTTTTAGGATCCAACGCGGCCCGCGAATCAAAACGTTTGACCCCTCTTTTTGTCAATGGTCCTGCGCGCACTTTGGTATACCGTGTACCCGACTGAGCAGCACTGGTATATCGAGAGACTTCCGTTGGTGGTTTTTTTTTCTCGGTAACCGGTTACTTTTCACTCGCTTCTGCAGTTTTCGGTTAGTGATACAAACCATTTAATGATTCTTAGCATTTCTTGATTTACTGCAGCAATCCACTGCTACAATTGTAAGTCATAACTCCTCTCGCCGTTACTAACCGTTTTCCTAAGTGTGTTCACTCAGGCGAGACACGCGAAACCAGCAATGAGCCGCTTGGCTTTGTGTGACCATACTTGTCCGCTCACATAAGATTACGCTGATTTTTCTGACGATCGGCTTTTGTTTATGTTATTTCAGCGGCGCTATTACTTTGCAATCACTTGTGTTTGTAAAATTGCTGCTGTTTGTTCTAGTTTGTATCAGCCAACTCAGGAAGGAACCTGACACGTTTGAATCGTGCCGGCGCGTTGTAAGACTGAATTGGTTGCTGCACCGGGAAGTCAAAATTTCACCAGAGCGTATACGCCATTTTTTCATTGATTTTAAAGCGTTGAGTTTTGGTGAAAAGCTTTTCCTGATTTGAATACGCGGCCTTCTGCTATAATCCTGCATCGTTAACAAAGTTTCGTCTTCAAACCCAGGCGCTTTTTCGAATGTTTGCACTTAAAGCAGGCAAGAAGTCGTGTGGTTACGGTAAATCTGTTCTGCGGTGAACGGGTGGTCTTGTGTTTCATCCGCTTTCCTCCCCAGTTGCACCAACCTCAGCGTATAAAGAAAAATAAACCTCACACTAAAAGCGGCTTTTCATCCCAGGGTGAAGAGTGATTAGTCATTTTGGGGTTTTGTAAAAATAAAGGACCTGGGTCCAGGTGCTTTTGACGGGGCGCTGTTGTTTTAGCTGTAGGCCGGCGGTGTAAGCGCTGTTTTGAACGCCACATACTTAAACGCTCTCACTTATTACGGATAGATTTACGAGGATGGAATGGTTACGCCCGATTGACAAGGTGAAAAACTCATTTTTCACTGCTCATCAGCAGACCTTCAGTGTAGTTGCATGAAAGGCGTTTCTCAGCTTGTTGATTGCGGGCGAATTAGTCAGATGCCAACAAAGCAAAAATAACTTGCTGCGTCAAGCAATCATTTTTTGGACGGAAACCGAATTTGTTTAAATTGTCATGGGGATGCTTTCACTTTACCGCGAACCTTAAGTTATGAATTGGACGAATAGGTTGATGTGCATTGATGTAACGGACATACGTTTAACGTCTCTTTTATTCGTGCAAACTCGCACATTTGCTAACGTAGAGTGGTATTATATTCACAGAGCTCTAAATACAATCAGCCAACACCGCAACATCGTATGGCTGTCAAAAACAGCTTACCGGCAATCTTTTTCTTTTACTGAAAATCTAAGATGAATATACTTACGCATATTTTGTCGCCGTTGTGAAAAATTTCCCAAGATGTACCCGGCGTGCAACTCAGTGGAAAACCATGAGCGGAAAAAGACAGTCAAAACAGATAAATTCTAATTGAAGTGTCGCCAAAAACTAAGCCAACGTTGCAGAGCACTAGTCTTGACCGTGATTGAGCGAATAGATAAAGACAGCAAAGCAGTTCGTTAGATACGCGCAATTAAATGTCGGGGTCAGGAATTCTAACTAGCCATGACTGTTTCTGGATGTGTGGGAACACATTCCAAGTGTACACCTGCGCTATTTTATCGCGCACACTGCAGGAATTGTAAATGGTGAAGTGGTCCAGTTCCAAAGGATTTATTGGTGCCACGTCAGCAGAGCAGATCGTTGCTACCTGTGTTTTTATTTCGATCTATGAATGTAGTTTGCTTTCTTCCAATGCGCCGTTTTGTGCTGTCACCCATAGATGTGGCTGATAAGACCGTGCGATGTGGATTTGTTTTGTCACAGCGCATCATAACGTACCAATTGATCATGAGAAAGTGACAACATCCCACACCTACTGTCAGTGCCTTTCAAGCATATTGCGAACCAGTATTGCCACTGGGGTCACTCTCGTCTATATCAGATTGTTGCCTTTTCCAACACCAGATATTATCAGATTTTTACGTTACAGTATTAATATAAGCTATATGCTTCTATTACTAGTACCTAACAAACCAACTTTGAATCCGAAATGGAGCGAAGTATCGTCATTAAAATGGAGAAGTCGGTTATGCGTAACGTATAGTGTAAGTTGTTCTCGATGCAGTGAAGAGAGCTTTTTCAATATGGAACGAGTGCCAAACACACATGAGGTTGAGAAATTCATGAAAGGAACTTAAAAATCATGAATCTAACTTATTTTCATCCAAGGAGAGGAAATATGGAAAACAAAAACATCAGCCCATCCAACTTTAGATTTGTCGTCAAAATATAAGATATCAGAAATTTCTTTGAAAACATCAGATCTTTGTTAAAACATCAGAAGTAGCAACACTGTTGCGAACGTCTCAAATTGTCACCACTCCACGCCAGGGTCGTAACGAGGTTAGATGGTGTCCGGGGCAAGAAGCAAGTTTGGCGCCCCCCCATATTCGAACCTGAGCTTTTTCGGAAGCAAATTTACTGTATTGAAGGAGTACTTGTAACATTGTTGGAACTTTTCTGCACCCCCGCAGTGATCCGACATTCCCATAGTGATTCGGCGCTCGGGAAATTGTGCCCCCTTGCCCCCCCTTCCCCCCCAAGATGCTGTGCTGCATGTGGGAGTGGATCCGGCCCGCAGAGTTTAGCAGCGTGCGCCGCTGCTGTGCTTGCAATATACTTTTCATAGAACAACATTAAATTCACAATCACTACGCTAGCGTTCGTGCATGAGCACACAGGCTGATGATCAACATTGTCCATTGGTCATCCGCAATATTTTGCTTGTTGAATTACCCCGTATCCGCTCTTATTATAACATACTTGCTATCTGCTTTGTAAAAATTTTCCCCGAAAAATGAAGTCTCCTGCAAACCTGCCCCTTGTAGCCACCACCACCCACCACTTCACCAGCTTGAATTTTTAGGGTTCTGGTGCGTGTATCCACTATAACTTCAGGGCTGCCAAAATGGAACCACTCTAAGCAATAACTTAACCTGGGCATTGACAAAACAAAAAATTGCGTGAAAGTAAAACCTTTCGAGCTCAAATCAGTTTTATTGGCACGATTTACTAATTTATAGCCTAAAATGATAACAGCTAAAATTAGAATAAATATTAAATTTTAAGGAAACTTTTTGAGGTTAGACAAAACGAAACGTTTCCGTCAGCGTAAAAATGCGTCACGGACCAGTACAAGGCATTGTAACCTGAAATTCGTTTCTCAGGGCAGAAGCCCCAGGTAACCTAACCGTTCCTTAGCTTGTTTTGATGTTTTTGTTATGTTATTTAAGAATCACTTTTGCTCCGAAAGTGTTTACATTGATTTCCCAGTATCATGCTTAGGTGTGCGTGTGTGCGTTCATTTTCATTGTTCCGTTTGACTTGCACGCCAACATTTGTGACAAAACCTTACATTTCTTCCGACTTTTTGCAGACGCCAAACAACCGAGGAGAGGGAAGCAGAGAGGCAGGCCGCACAGCGACTGATTAGTCAGCTCCAACAGGAGGCACTGGCGCGGACGCCTATTCCCGCTCCGGACGCCATGTGCCTGCGAAACGCTTCGCTTTTTGCTTTGCACAATCTTCAAGCAAGACTATGCCAAGGCTAGCGTGGTTTGAACAGCACAGAATGACTTGAACCCTATGTGGCTGGTGAATTTCAGTGTTTGGGGATAAATGGACTTCCTGTAACGTGGAAATCAATCTAAAAAATGTTTTCTTTATGCGTAAGGTGTCATATATGCTACATGTGGTATCAGTATTTTTGCAAGAGCATTCCTGAGTATCCAGGCGTGTGTTAGGGCTCGTAGTGGAAAGTTTAACCACAACCTGAATGATTAGGGAACGTTTGGAACTGGTTTTGTAACAGATTGCAAAATTTAAGGCACGTCAATCTGTTTTCGTTAAGAATGATAGCGGTATGACAACACTAGAATGAAACGAAATCTCCCCAAAAGCGTTTGTTAAATGTATTCGCCACGACTGCAGTTTTTCGCTTCTTCACCGTTTGCCCTCACTGTTCCTACTTCGTTAAATGTTCTTTGACTGCTACCAGTTACTATTTACTTCGTTTCATTGGCGATTTTGTGTATTTCGTGTGAGTATCTTAGTGCGAGAAAAACAGCGCGTATTTGACGTTAATCGTTGGCCGTTAAAGCATTATCCTCAGTTCTTCTAAGTGGTTCCCACAGTTGGACGAGGTCCGAAAATTACATTATTTTACCCATCGCTTTATTCTAGAAATCACGAAGTTTTGACAGCGAGACTTGACAGTAGAATGATCAGATATTTCGTGGCATAAAATAATTCGTGTTCTAAGTGGAAAGTGCATGAATGGAAAGCCTCCTTAAAGCGAGATGTTTCGTAATTAATGTCACGGTTTTACATTGAATGAGTACGGTTGCAAAATACCCCTACCACCAAGCTAACATGGTGCAACGTTAACGTTTTCCATCAATTTATCTACATGTTTGTTTATTTGTTTTGCTGTGATTGTAATCTCGGCGTTGTAGACCGATCTTCCTGAATAAGAGATTCTGTGTTTGGCTGCATTGCGACTTGACCTTGGCAAAAGTCCGGGTTTGGCTGCATAGGTTGAAACAATATCTCCACCCACGCCTGTTAATTCACCATGTTTGCTGCTGTAAGCGAATGCAGTCAATTGCAAGGTCTCCACCTACCTTGGGCGGTTTATGTTTGCTCTTCCCGGCTGTGTTCGGACACGAGCACCAATCGCTCTCACCTAGTCAAGCGCACTCGCGATCATTTTGTAGTTGCGGCAGAGCTGGAGCTAAAGTTGATGTCGGCGGCAGCTCTTTGCGGTCGTCGAAAATTCAGGGCGAGTCGTGCGAAGCTGACGCCACCTGGCTGTTTCGAATGCGATTTTCCGCGATTTATCGCGTAGGCAAGTGCATTGTCGTGCCTGACAGTTGCAGTTTCACGGACATCAGCAGTGCGCGCTGAAGTAACGGAAACAGCTGTCAAGAGAACGTCGTGACCAGCTAGCTTCGAACTTCGGGAGCGCGATGCGGTTATTACAAGGACCCTGGCCCTTCAGTGAGAACGGTTGCACACAAAGCACGACGCCTGCGAAAATAACTTTGGGTGCATTCCACTGAGACATGACGCGCAAAAATAACACAAACATTGCCTGCCCAATTTTGTGGGGTTTGATGCGTTTTGGTTTTGTTTTGCGACTGTTTGCAAACAGCTTTACCTATACGTGAAGTTTTTTCAGTGTTCCCTTTCTTGATGCGCACCGTGTCGTCGTATATTTCACATCAGTGCGTCACTCGACGGTGTTTATGCGTCGTTTGTGACTCGGCGAGCGAATCAGAATCGCGGCCGGTCTTCGCGCGTCCGTTAATGCAATTAGGCTGACATGTAACATATTGGGCAATTAGCGACCTAGAAATGAAATGTATGACTTTGCAAAAGCAGGCGCAATACAGTCGCTGGCTACACGATCGCTTCTTTAGTTTCTAGCCTTTCCTACAATCAGTTGCGCCCAAAAATAACGAAAGATGTAAATGAATATTGATACCAACGTATTCGCCTACACTACCATGAACCGGTCGCCAGGTGTTGCTATATCTTATCTGAGGTTCAGTCCCGACCGCGAGATCGTCTTGTTCTCAGCTGTGGAAGTAACCGCGGAAAATTGTGTTTATTTGTGTTTACAAAGTCATGAGTTTTCTCTACCTTTGGCCAGATACAAGCAGTCCGCGTCGGCGGCTCTGGAGTGTGACCCTCAATAAACTGATTGACTCCGTGTCAAAAAATTGAAAACCTCGCTGTTTCCGTAACGTGACGTTCGACGTGGAAACTTCGTGAACAGTGCAAATCCAGCCGCACGTTGCGCTGCTGCGCAAATTACCATATGTTCTAGTTGTTTCCGTTCACATTGTGAAAATAAATCTACTAATATGAGAACACTGTCTGTCGAAAGGAATATTTTCCCAGCAAAGAATCAGACACTACGATCTTACAGAGTATATATTTCGCCTACTAGGTAGGCGTCATCAGCTCTTATGGGAACATCACATTTTGTGGGTTTCTGCATGAATATGTCACCTTTTCCTCAAGAAAACCGCGTGGTCTTAACTCTACAACTCTTTGATAGGATTCTAATCATGCAGAAGGTTTTACAGCAGAGATCAGCGCATGTGATTAGTTTCTTTAACTTGGTTTACTTCTACAGTCGTGATTTTGTAGATGTAGGCCACTCGTGGTGTTTGCGCGAATATGCGTATTGCGGTTTGAGAAAGTTAACAATCAATTGCAGATGGGGCATGAAGCGCATGTGAAGGAGGCTCGTTTGCCGAGCACATTATGTGAAGTTAACCAAATCGCATGGCACCAGTGACGAGCTCTAAGGCATTTCACTGGAAAAATTGCTTTCGGTGGAATTCTGAGAAATCAGAAAACCGCAGGACTTTGAAGTCAGAACAATGCAGACCGCTTATCTTTGCAAATACCTCAGGTTTGTTGCAGAGCATTTGGTAGTGAATAAATAAATAAATTTTCAAGAAATAAGCTGCTTTAGCCAAATTGCCTCAAACAAATGTAAGTTAATGGAGCAGCGACGTTCATCAAACTCACGCAATATGTATGTTGTTCTGTCGTCATGAACACGTGAAACTAGAGATATTTTCACTGCACGAGACCTTGTGCAGGAAATACGAACGTTTTACTGGAGATTGGCAAGACAGGAAACGTTCTTCCAGAAACAAGTGTGAATGAGACCCTGCCTTCTGCTTCACGTCGCATGTGGTCCGCGATAGCAATTACAGCTGATGACAGTCCTCGTTAAACGTGCAATTAGGTTCAAATACAATTGACCTGCGTGTGATTAAGCCACAATTACGCACAACGTTATTGGGTGGTCGGAGCAGAGTGGTGAATACAGGGAGCACGGAGCAAATTATAGTTTTTGAAATGCCGCTGTATTTTCCCTGTCAAGGTATCAACCTCTTGGATTGAACACGTTAGTTCCACCATCTTTCCACAATTAAAAAGTTTGAGTAATTTTTGTTCTGAGGTCTTGGCTCGAAACGCATTGTTCATAGTTTGGTTTCAGCAAAAGGTGAAGCACGGTGAGATATCTCGTTCTTTTTAACATCCTGCACTACTTTCGTGCGTTACACTACGTGTTAAGACATAGTTTCAAGTGTGGAACTTTCGCATCTCCATGCGAGCTAAACGTCTGCAACGCTAGATAGCTCTCATAACTGTTATTGCATAACGTAAAAAAGTAGTGTTAGTTAGAAAGTGTTAAGGCAATCCTCATTCACCAAAATTTTTCAAGTTGCAAATAGTTAACTCTGAACTAAAAGCACCATTCGGTTCGGAGAAGCAAAGAAACATCGATGTCAAATGTAATACAGAAACGATGATTCGAACCATTGGTTTCGCGCTAGTCAGGAAAGATGAACGTTGTGACTACAAACGATGGGCTCGTAGTAACTTAGCATTCGATTCGAGATTTTGGTCCCAGTGAGATAGGTATTGAGTCATTTTGACTTGTAAATCCATGGCTACTGTCCATCTCTGTATGTCGCTGCCTTCTATAAGCGTGTTGCGTGTCGTTGCAAGTCTTAAATCAAGCTGTCGAGCTTCTGTATAAGAAAGTACTGCTCTACAACGTCATAGCATGTAATCATTCTCCAAAAGATCTCTTTCGCTTGTAGAAAGTTTGACGAATCGCTACTGTATACAGGGCCGGGCCTAGCAGATGCGGGACCCAATGCAAGACGTGGGCGCGGGGCCCCACTGAGCAGTGATTTTATGACGTCATCGTGTTCAGTCAACCGTGTTACGATCGTTGTAGAGCGCAAATATGCAGTACAGCACTAACACGAGAATTGAGCACGTTTGCTAACGTTCGAGAGGAAATTTGCTAGTTCTGACGAGAGCGTTTTTTGTTACCAATGAAATTTATATGGCGTTTCTACTGAATTCTCACGCGCAAGGTATATCTGGCAAAAATGAATAATCTACCCAAACACTCTGGCGCGGGGCCCAATGCAGCTGCATCGGTTGCATCGGCTTAAGGCCGGCCCTGACCGTACAAATGTGTTTGTTAAATGTCCCTTAGTCTAATGGTGGACAAACTGTGGCTCGCAGACATATTTTGTGTGGCTCTTCTAGCTGAATAACAATGTCTCGAACTGATAGGGAGTTGTTGCCTCGTATCTAATGTTTGCTTCATTTATCAATGTTTTTACATGAGTTCGTAAGATACCAGGGAGTTTACGCGATTTGATAACTAAGACAGTGAACCTCAAGCTTAAGTTTGGCTACTTAAGTTTCCAGAACAAAATACTAAATTTTCAAAGAGACGTATTGTCGAAAGCATTCTGTCATTTTTCCAATGACAGAATGAGAACGAATTCTTTTCGCGAAGAGGCGATTGCAGACCACAAAGTGAAAGAACACAAAAATAAATTGCAAGACTACTGGAGGATTTCCAAGCCAGATTTGACGATTTGCAGGAGTTAAAACCATACTTTGCATTCTTTGCAAATCCATTCAACGTTAATGTAGCCCGTTTCGCCAACCGTTTGTTACAAACTTGTCTGCTGTAGAAATGAAAGTGACGGAAATGCAAGATCTGGCTCCAAACAATTTTCAGTAAATGCCACTCTACAGTTGGTATCTGGCGAAAGGTTCCAGAAAGTAAATACCTAGACTTTAAAAGACCAGTACACGACTCATTTCTGTATTCAGCACAACATATTGCCGTCAGTTTTAATTCTCTGTAATGCAGTTCGTAAAATCAAATCATCGTGNAACCATAACAAATGTACATTTGGGAGAGTTAATTCGCACAGCTATTGTCCATAGTTTCGGAGACTAGCAAATTAAACAAAAACCTAATATTATTAAAAATTGCATTTGTTTTGTTTCAATTACAGCCGATCACTTTATGTAAAACTTGCATTTTTACCATATGTGCATTGACACCAAAAACTGATTTTGCGGCTCGCTGGTGTTTTTGGCTTTCTGCAAATGACTCTTCTATTGAACAAATTAGCCCACCCCTGGTATAGTCTATGTTCTGCCAATCAATATCCAAACGCAAATAACGGTGCATAAGTTAAGCGTTATAACTCATGCTAGGCTTGAATGTGCATTACTTCATTTATATTGTTCAGCATGGCATCTTGATTCCATTTCTCGAAAAGCAGATTTGACGCACAATCTATGCAACCCATTTCTTTTGGCGCTGTATTTGCATCATTACATGCTAAGACTAACATTTATGTATGTTTTTCACTTTTGTTTAATTATTATGTTTCTGTACTGTTATTTGCTTCTGCTATTCTGATTTTGCACAGGATCTGTACACGACATAGCCGAGTCGACGACAGCGCTGTCTTATGTAGTTTGACTGCATATTTTTTTAAGAATTTTTAACCCTCAGCATCTCACCCGTAACCGTGAGCAATAGCTTGCAAACTCCAGGACTGAGGATTACTTAGCATGTTTTTTGTGTCGTGAATGACAATTTATCCAATACGAACTATGAGAGTGAAAGTAATAATCTATTTTTGTCGGTAACATTTTCAACTTTTGACCAGTTTTTACTACTTGTCAGAACGAAGCAACGAAAGGTATACAGAAAGACAATGTGCTAAGTCCGCACCTTTCCATGCAGGCAATCTTGTCTTTTCTGAATCATAAAATAGTTTAATGATTATCTTTATAAAAAATGCAGAAAACATTTGCTCAAAAATGGTAGTATGTTTGCCTCTGGTTCAAATCTTTAAATTTTGTGTCTGAAAAATCTAATAAATCGGAAAGGCCATCAGCATCTTTTTCCCAGGTTTTTGAAATTTGCGAATCTAAATTCACATTTTTGAACATAAATGCTTTCTTGTATTCTTCCAGCTCATATTCCTACACGTGCATTTAATTTAGGAATCCCCCGCTAGCGATAAACTAGGTTTCATCATCATCTTATTGAGAATCTGCACAGTACCGTTAAGAACGTGAACAGTATCAAGTTTCACATGGCTCTTTTAATGTGTCCGAAATGCGCGAGACAAGAGTGTTTTTTGATTTAGCGTCATGAGAAAATTTGTTTCATTTCTTTATATACTGTATATGTTTTTAATAATATATTTTATTGTAGTATAATATATTGTACATTTTATTGTTTTAGATTTTATTGTTTTATTGCGTGAATTTGTCTAGTATTTCTCAGGGAAGGCTATACACTGCTGTTTATACGGCATGATTTAGACTGCAGGCATCCTTCACCTGAAAAAACTTGTTTGCCCATACTGAAAACAACTTTAAGTAGTATTCATTGCAAATGCTGCATTTAATGTTTTTAGTGTGCATTTTGAAAAACTGTATTATCGTTTTGAAAAACGATAATATATTTAGTGTGCGTGTTGAAAAAACTGTAACATGTCTCTTCTCAGTTTTGCTTTTCTATACAAAAAAAGCAGTTTTGTCTTTATGAACTGCTGAATCTATCATTTTTAAATCTTTGCGATTTCACCTGTTGTTGCACTGTTATTATGGCTGGATTCATGGGCGTCAGGAGGATTTTTCCAGTGGAGACAATAGTGGATTTTCCAGGGGTATCTAAAAATATTTGCCAGGAGTGCCAAAACTGGCGAAATTCCATTTTACCTACTCTAAAGTAAGAAAACAACCTTTTTTGCTACAGATTTACTAGGAAAATGTCAAATTACAAAATCCAGGGGGCATTGGCCTCCCTGCCCCCCATTCCGACGCACATGGTTGGATTTACCTCCAGGCATAGTTGATCATTGGCCTATGGCCCAACGGTTTATCTAAAGGCCCGCTTAAACCAATTTGGCGTACAAGAATGTTAGAAAAAAATCCGGACAGTCTACAGTAGCAGTGAAACGGGTGATGACAGGAAAATCAGTGGTGTGGTGCTGAAGTGATTTGACATAAGATTCTTGTTCATGCGCATTAGAAGTTAACGTCGTAACCATATTTTTCTTGCTTCGCAATAGTTCTTTTCCATGGTATTTTAATCGTTTCAAATGCCCCAAGTGGATACGTATAAACTTTCACGAGCACTTGCTTTCACAAATCGACCTTATACTTGTAGACGCTACGCCCTGTATTTGCGAAAGACTATAAGTCTTCATACATTTCCAAATTGAGAGGAACCAACAACAAATGGCGAGTCTGGCATCTCAGCCTCCATCTGGCGACGCCCTGTTTAAAAGCACTGGACGGTAAATTTTGTATTTGCAACAGTTGTTCCAAGTCTTTGGTTTCTTCATCACGCACTTTAATACCATCTTTTGCATCGAGGTGGTTTTTCAACCAGCTCCTAGAATTGAGTTACTAGGAATAGCAACACAACGTAAGTTTAGTAATGCAGAACGTTTTAGCCAAGTACTTAATTTTGTTGCCAAAACGTTTGAATAAAAAGGTTGTCAAACTGCGCTCTCCTGTAAATTTATCCCCAGTTTCCATTAACAATCTTTCCTAAGATTCTTTAGTTACGTGTTACCCATACAAAGAATAAATGTCGAACAAGGGGTACGACCCTGAAGTAGTAATTATAAGGTGTGAGCAGAGTAAAGGTGCTTTATTAGTAGCGATAACGCTGCTACTTTTTACCAACAGTAAAAAGTCATACTTTTTACTAAAAGTAGCGGAAACGTAGCGGAAAAGGAGGGCAGCTTCTTAAAGTAGCGGAAACGGAAGGCAACTTCTCATCTAGGTTCATTACCGCTACTTTTTTGTCGGTCTTGGTGAACCAAAAAATTGAACAAGAGCTTCCAGTTGGAACGAATTGAGATCAGGTACTGCTTCTGTGGTTCGTGTTAAGCGCATTTCACATGACTACAATTGCAGCAGTGGAAACCATTCAATTTTTTGTTATTTCGCCGACATGCATTCTAAAAAAATACTGCTCCGTGTTTACATTGAAACACAAAGACCTTAGCGGAAGAAGCACTATGTTTTGTTCAAAGGAATTTGCGCTATGCCTTTTCAGGTTTTAGGACTGCAGCCACCCGGGACATTTTGAACTCTTTAGCATTATTGCACATCAACTTTGATACTTTTGGACGGAGAATGTTGTACAGGGTGACACAAAAAAACGGTCATCACCAAAAATCGAATAACTTCCACAATTTTATTTAGATTGACACAAAACTTCAGCTACATCAGGTCAAGCCTGTGGTGCAGACATCTCCAAAGTTCCAAGTCTGTACCACAAAAACTCTTTGTTTCACTGGCGCTCAAAAGATGTGCTCCAAATGAGCTCCCCGGCGCTGCAGGACACATTTGGATGCGGCGGACAAAGTTCTCGATGACCCTCCCGCATTCCTCCCTTGGGATTGCTCGTATCGCTGCTGTGATTGCTGCCTTCAGGTCAGGGATAGTCTGGGGGTTGTTGCCATACACCCTGTCCTTAAGGTATCCCCACAGATAAAAATCT
>JGI24159J19872_10003998_pt1 | contig 18664 bp, 18 predicted proteins | sample Ectturendosymbi4_FD_19872 | JGI IMG/M metagenome (IMG submission 19872) | reverse complement strand
AATGCGATCTTAGATGCGCTCTTTCCACAACGCAGTCAAGAATTAACAATCTTGTCGAAAACGTCACACAAGAGCAAAAATCGCACTGAAGTTTATCTCGCAGTCTGCTTTGTGTTGCTGATGCTGAAATTAAATATAACTTGATGTATTATCGTAAAGCGCATATTTTGTTTGCTCATATTTGTGCCCAAATGAAGACAGAGTAGCGTTTTCTACTGTCCTGTGATGGTGAGCCACGACGTTCTGCTGAGAGCGACAAGTGGGCCACGGCATGAAAAAGGTTGGGAAACACTGGCTTAGACCGTCGTGAGACAGTTTAGTTTCTACCCTGTACTGATGAGTGTTGTTGCGACAGTAATTCTGCTCTTGGTTCATGTGCTTGGCTGACAAGCCAATGGTACGAAGCTACCATCTGACGGATTATGACTGAACGCCTCTAAGCAAGAATCCCGCCTGGAAGGTGACGATGCACTCGTGGTTCGCCTGCGACGGGCACAGTTAGACGGCCGTTGGGCTGTTGCTAGAGCCGACATCCGACCTTACGCGATCGCAGCAAGGTCCGCTCCCTAGTTGGTGCATCCTCCTGTTCGAAAGGCGGGGTGCTAAATCATTCGCAAACGACCTAGTTGAAGATCGGGATGTCGTAATAACTAGAACAGTCTTTTCACTGCGATCTGTTGAGAATACGTCTCAAAATCTATCGACTTGTCCGCCTGGAGCGCGAGCGCAGAATAGAGAATTTCTGCTGACAGTGTAATCCTCGGGAAGGTGATGTGCAGTGGAGGGAGGCGAAAGACGTTTGTTCTGAAAAATGTGTTTTTGCCCAAAATTCTGGCCGCGAGTTGAAATTCGACGGAATTTCCGCAATATTATTTTGAAATAAAGGAAAAATCAACAAAAAGGTTTTTGGCACGCCCGAAAGCTCCTCAAATTTATTGCAGATTATCTTCATTTCCAAATTTGCACCATTTATTTTAACTTTCACTGCCCTGATTTTACTTCTTTTGCCATCAAAACCACGATTGTGCCCCGAAAATTAACCGATGCCAAGCTCGTTCGTATCAACTTGACAAAATCGCGCCCGCTAGGTGGCATCCGATCCCGTCCCAGACGTCTATGTGTGAAATTTTATTCGAAGTTGTTGAGAAAGTGAAATTCGCAAAGTGTTTTATTTGGTGCCGCGCGGTCGTTTCGCGGGAACTGGCTGAGACAGTAATGTGCTCATCTGTATTGCATTTGTTTTTCATTTGCAGCAGCAGGTGAGCAGTTAGTTATATTTTCAATCAAGCTACTCCTCGTTGTTTGAGTCGCTTGTCCTTTACTTCATACGAGCTTCGTGTTAGGACTGTGTTAAACCAGGTCAATGCTTCAGGAGTTAAGTGAAGCGTTTGGCACCACATCGCCAATCCTCTTTGACAGCACGTCTGAGCAATTACATGCTTTGCGTGTTTCTGGAGCGAAAATTCGAAGCGTTTTCGATTCGAGGCGTTCTTTGCCGCGTTTCATTTTATTTTCACTTCTACTCAGTTCGCCGTCAATCATGACTCAGCAATTCTTAACCGACCGGACGAAGACTGCTACGTCATGCGGATAACGTGCGAGAAAATGGAACACATAAAGCACATTGTTTGCAGGTGGGGCGGATCTACGAGGGGTCTTTTTGCCCAGGATTGCGGTAATGATTGGCCAGCTGATGCTTTCGTCACAGTGCTGACGTCGTATAGTATTGCGTGTCTGTTGCCTAAAAAGTTACTTTCAAACTTTGTCAGATTTAAGGGGGAGATGTCTACGTCATCGGTCGTGGTGATGAGCGTTCAGGATAACAAGCTCCGCATGAAGCAGAAGACTTTGGTGCTGGTCGTCCACGGCTCCTGCGGTCCCATTCAAAGGGTCGACCTAGCCTACGTTCCGCATGACCGACGCGGTCACTGGTATGAAACCAAGGAGGACGACGATCCGATGTAAATGTCTGATGCACTCGACCCAGTCTTTTCTGTGATCGTTTTTCTATATTCTTTTTCATTTTACGGCTGGTCAACAACTACCACCACCCGAAAAGATCGCTGATAGAATTTCTGAAAACCTTTTTACTGCAAAGCGCATTTTGCTTTGCGCTCAGATTTCGACTGTGACCTCACGAAACTGGGGAGGCGTTTATGTACAGCTCTGACTTAGTTATTGAATCCACTTAAACATATACAAAGCACTGGTTGGGTTCTATTGTGTGCCTGAGCTACACGTGCGAAGACAGTCAACAAATCGCAGAGCTACTCGCAGTACGCCAACCAAACAAACCCTGGAACTAAAACCTTACCTTCTGCGTAGCAGTGCTGCAGATGAACTCTAGGACAAGTTTTTCCCAAAGAGTTCGATTAAATCGAAACAAAGTTTAAACAAATCAATGGCTCCCGAATCGCTGAAAATCACCAAACTTTATGCTGCTGTTTTACAAAAGTCGTTTCGCTTTTGCTTGCTGGTATTGATCAAGTCTTATCACACTGATCTTTTGCACCGATTTTTCAACAGCGTCAAGTTATTCGTTAAGCGCAGTTAGGCGATCGAACGCGCTATTGTTCACCAAACAAACAGATGCTTCTTGCCATTCAAAGGTTGAGATTTCCTTCGCAATTCATAGCATTCCATTGCCATTGCCGACTTAGCTACCCTGTGCTGCAGTCGTCTGCCGGCGCCTTTTTCTCAGGTGCTTGTTGAATGTAGTAAAGATTGAGCCCAGGCAATTAACCCCTACCCCCTAGCCTGATGCGTTGAAGGCTTATGCGTAAACTCCCAGTAAGTTCCTCGGACCAAACGATTGTCTCAACTGGCACTTTCCGATGACAACGAAGTGTTTCATTTGTCGGCGTTAAACGCCATCTGTTTTCGTGTTTCTGCTGGAGGCCTCGCTCGCCGATTTGTTTGTTTGTTGTCGTGAGTTAGAGTTATTATTTACGGTGAAAGATTTGTGTATGTTTGTTTCTGTAGTTTGTAAAAGTTTGTTTACGTTGGCTTTCTTGACACAGCGCGTTCGGGTTCAAGCTCGGTCAAGTTTACGCTGACGAACCAATCACAGGGACGATGGCCTGGGACTTCGTTATGGATGACCGACTCCTGCATCAAAACTATGTCGAGTGCTTCCCCGTTCCCAGCGTAGGTATGCGCTGTTACATGTTTCAAGAAAAGCAGAAAATTCCCTGCAGTTTTCTGTCAAAGTCAAAAGCTTTGTCGTTATTCGCGTCTTTGGTGAATCATAATCAGACCAGACATAAGTTTTCTGGTGTACTGAAGGAAAAGGACCATTTACTATCTTCAAATATGCTCTGAAACTGTAACAGTTTAACTCCAATTTTTTTTTATGTTGAATGAAGGTTTCGTTTTTCTCTTTGGTGTATTCGCTCAACAAATTGCTTTTCAATGTATTTATGAAACTTCTTTTCGTGTCACTTCGGTATCAATGCGGCGTAAACCGCTTTTGTTCAGACACTTCTTCAGATAAGTCGTTTGCACGTTTGTTAATTATGACGTCACAAATTGACTGACGATCTGCATCAAACACGAAAAACGTTCAGTTAAAGTTTGAAAAGAAACAAAATATCCGGTATGGAGTTCATGCTTCACGGAAACGTTTGCGAATTGTCCTTTATCTCGTTTTCATCGGCCGTTAGTTTTATCGAAGACCTGCAGTGTACGAAATTATTTTTGCAAGAGAAGCCTTTCCTTTTCAAAATTTTTATGTCACTATTTTTCGCTATTTTCTTGTGCCTCACAGACCTGTGCCCATAATGCGAATAGCGTTACGTGACCTGACAGAGCACTAATTCCACCACATCTGTCAACTAACCAGCGGTTGTTTTCCTTTGAACAGCGAGAAGGAAGAGGCGTGCAACGATGGCGCTCATAACCGGTTTCAACCCCGTAGCGCACTGGTTGTACCACTCCCTCAGCCGCCACATCCTCCTTTCAGCTTTCGTAAAAGGTGACGTAATGCTCATGTCGTTTCATGAATACTCGCCGAAAAAGTTTTTCCATGACATTTCTTGACATCGTTTCTTATTGACATTAACGTTGGTAATGCTTGTCACGCTTCATTTGCTGTACTTCTTCATTTACGACCCACGCCAATGATTGGTTGTTTTTTTCGCGCACAATTGCGTGTGCGGTGGTAAAATGTTTATGCTGGTGCTGGATTCCAAGGAAGTGAAGTTGTGTGGAAGGGAGAAAAACTTATATAAGACCAGATTATCGGTCCTGCTTCCACGTAAGTGTTCTTTAACTGGTGAGAATACGACAGATGCTTTTGCGTTTGGGGTTTACCTGGTCCCATATAAGTATTTTTTATAACATGTTTGTCTTAAACTGATGTTTTTTTCCAAAAATCCGTAAAAATATATAAGGGACCAGGTTATCGGGTTAAAATTCCGTACAGACGTGTGAGAATAACAAAACTTTACGAACAATCTTTCTTGCGATCCTGCATGACCTCTTATTAATCGCAGCAAAGGAAATATTTTCAAAATTTTAATTTCGAATTGTTTACGTCGACAATTATTCACTGTCCTCTCCGTTCCAGATTTCATCACCAACTCCTCCCGTTTCGAGCGAGTCCTCATCTCCGCCTGCGGCTTCTACCTCTCGCTGGCAGTTGCTCTGTTCTTCCTGCAATCTCCAGAGATCTCGGTCAGCCTCCTCAACATCCTCGCCTGCTCAGGACTGGGGGTGGCGGCCTCTTTGATCTCCCTCCCCGTCATGCTCACGCTGATGGCGATCCTCACCGTCTGGCTTCCGTACAGGTTCTGCTTCGTGGTCAAGCCAACGGAAGAGGAGGAAGAGGGAGATTTCGCTCGCAAGGAGACGCTGCTTGACGAAGTCCTCCCTCCCCCTTACGCCGGCGATTTCGAGGACACCCTTCACAGGAAGAGCACGCTGCAGAGGCCGAGTCAAATGGCCGGTGCCGGCGACGAGCTGGGTTTCGGCATCGATTGGGTCAGTGTCTGTGACCGGGCCACTTTTATTTAACAAGATTCTTGGTTTATTGCTTTTTTAAGAAAAAAACGTTTGGTTCTCACGCTTTTCTGGACAGTAAATTTTCTTCTGGGTCGTTGAACGTTCAGAACGGACATGTATTGTCCTAGAGTAACTCCTGTTAGTGCTGGACATGATTGACTGCTGTGGAGTTCCTGTATTCTGCACGTTGTTAAAGTCTTGTCACATGTTTCATGTGTCCAATCCTGCGAGATGTCACCGGTTATGCTTATGGTGTGGCAATAAAACTGCCACCTGGCCAGAACTGAAATCTTGCTCATCCCAAAGGTGCGGCAAGCGCTTCATCAAATATTCTCCTTATAAAATCCACATCTGTCCTTCTGTCCAGTGCTTTGATGAAACGCATGCTCAGGCCAGAACCATGACCCAGTTTGTAGCATCGAGAGTTCTGAACTCTGGGAACCGCTTGAAACAAAACGGTTGTGGAATTGGCGCATACGTCATCACGAAACGGAGACAGGTGTCAAGCGAAAACGAATTGTCTTGAAAAATAAATCGGAATTCTTGCTCCGCGCAATGCACGAATGCCGGTTGCAAATATCATCAGCAAACGGGGTTTCCGCGCGGTATTGAAATTTTGAAAAGTATTTAATTGTGAAACCGGTTTTTGAGACCTTGAAAAGGTATTGAAATTGGTCAAAATATACATAAAGTATTTAAAAAATCTGAAAATTCCAAATTCAGCCATTTGTTTATTCAAATTTTGTTCTTTACCACTGATGATAGTTTCGCAATTGCGTTTTGCATTGTGTTCCATTTGGAAAATTGAAGATAAGTGATGGCATTAAATTTTTTTCATTTCGTACTGAAAATGTATGGAAAATAGTTTTTGAATATGTGGGGGGACCCTGAACGAAACAACGATTTAAAAGCTGCAAGGCGGTCCTCAACCACATTGCCATGCTGGTGAAATCTTTTGTACGTTGTTAAAGTCTCTGGTTTTCATGGCAACGAACTATTTGTTTAATCGCCAGACATTGTTACGAAAGCATCCGCAGCTCGAAGATGAGATTTCGCTGCTTTTATCGAAATTCGATGCGATCGAAGGTCTGGTCGATCACCACAGATTAAGCGCTGACGAAATCCGGCCAACCTCTGTGACGTCAACTGACACGCAGGACTCCTGTCTTATACCTGTCCCACTCCGCAGATACCGGGGATCTCCAGGTTGATGGCGGACCTTTTGTTTTTGTTTGAACCTACACACCTGCATTGTGAAGTCACCATCTGTTCTGTTTGCGTTTCTGCTACCTCTTACGTTTTGGTGTCTTTTGTTAAGTGGAAACTATTACACCGCTGACGCTACTCAAACGGTATGGGCATGTTTGATGAAGCGGGAATTAAGCTTACACATTGAAGGATTGTACGAATGCTTGCATACAAATCTTTCTGAACTTTTAGGTGCTTTTTTTGAAAGTTTCAGGTGTTTGCTTTGTTTGTTTCGTGCATTTGCGTTGCTGCAACACAACCATGAAACGATTGAAAGCAGAAACTTTCGCTGAGTTTTGGTAGATTTCTGTTTATTTCTTTGTCTGTTTTCTGGGCGCAGTGCCATCGCTGATACTGCATGACGATTACCCCTTCGGTAGACCCCGACATCCCCGGCGGACTCGCTCGGCCCCCGCAGCGCTTGAATACCTTGGAAGACCTTGTAAGTTGATGAAAAGCTGAGCATTTTAATTTAAACCTGCTTTGTCTGTAAATACTTTCTGGAATGATGCGATGCTAACCACTGTGCGAAAGAAAAATAAGCTGCTTGCAAGGTTGTCGCAAAAATAAAGGTTAATTACTAATTGCAAAGTAAACTGAAAGCTGTTTACATTTAAATTGTTGTTACTCTCAGTCATGCTGCGTCTCCCGAGCATCCACGAACCGCGGCTCAGCTGCGCCAGCTTGTGGTCCCGCTACTCGATGGCGCGCGCCTGGCACGACGTGCACATCCGGTTGGAGGAACCGGTTCCAGATATATTCCAACGATTCGGCATACACAGAAGGTGCCCAGATGTGTTGCCATGACGAGTGCCTTTGATGTGTTTCGTGGCATTTCAATGCTACAGAGCATGGCAAAAAACATGCTCTTGTTTATGAGGACCTCCCGTCACACAAGTGTGCCATCATGTTAAAAGTCTGTGAAACGTTGCAAAACTCGGGGAAGCTCTGAAACTTTTAATTGTTTAAGATTTTTTTTAAGTTTTAGATGAGTGCTTGTCAAACTGTCGATCTGTGGAGGGGGAGCACATTGTGTCGGAGTCACTCTTTTCAGGGGTAGAACATTTTGTGTTAGGGCGACCCTTTTCGTGAAGTCGGATGAAATTTAAATTTCAAAAGCTTATGTAGTGTGCTTTGGAATGGCCTGAAAAACTGCCTGATTGTACGCCGCATGCTTCCTTGCATTATTTCGGAATGATTGTATGTCGTCAAAAAGTCCATCAGCGTACCGCAACTTACGTGTAGAGTTAGGAGCTGATTATGGTGCAGAATAAATAGTTGCAATCAAGTCTTCTCATAGGCAGTTTAAGGTCTCATACTACCATTGTTTAGCGAAAAAGGTCTGAAATACCTGCAGGCCATCTTGGATCCAAGCACTCCCCAATCGTGTCTCTCTCACACTACTTACTTTCGTGTTGTTGTCGCTACAGCGAATCGATCTTCTCCTGGTACGACCCCACCTACAGGAGGATACCATCGCACACTTCCAACATCCACTACCAGCAGAGATCCCACAGCTTCGCTGACTGGCTGGAAGAGGAGGCGAAAAGGAGGAAGAGGCTGAAAGCCCAACAAGGTGAAAAGTTCGCTGAGATATTACAGCAAGTCATATGCTGTATACACTCATATCCCTGCAAACTTGCCTTTCCTCTCCGATTATTTCGCTGAGACAGCAGCCCGACATTTACCGAGCAACTTCTGATAGTTCCAAGCTTGGTTGGAGATGCCATAATGTGTACACCAAAAGGTTTCATATTGGTTAGTGTTGATCCAAGCAGTTGACAAATTGATTTTGCTCACTTACCGTGATTTTGCATGACGTCGATTGGATGCATGTCGAAACCTGAAGTTTGCTTTTTGCCCGGGGTGGTTGAGGTGAACGCTTTCGATTGAAGGCAGTATGGTGGCTCTTGACCTTCTTTATTCCCATTACACCTGTAGAGTTTTAAATATTTTCGCACCCACTTCAGCGCAGTGTTTCTGAACGCGGAACATGGCAGTGTTTCGCCTTACGTGGCAATATTTCAAAGGATATTTTTTGCTCCTCAAATCTTATCCAGTACATATTCCTGTAGTAAGTCGTGGTGGACGTGCGATTTTGCCAAAATCGAAATGGTGCGTAGGACAAAAAACATTGGAAAACCGTGATGATGATTTGTTAAGAGAATACCACCACATACAGCGGAATAATGTTTGAAGAGCTTTGAATAATGGCATTATGTTACCTTTGCACGTGATTTCTCATGGCTTCAGATTAAAACAATGGCGGAAATACAGTATTAAGATAGCGTTGGTGGCGTATGTTTAAAAAAATTATTATAAATCAAGTTTAAACTTGTGAAATCTAAGTTTCCGGAGTAGATGTGGAAGCTTTTATTTTGGTGAAAATGAATGAAATATTATTCTGTCAAACATAGCGCACTTTCGCAAAACCTTGAGTTGGGTGTTCTACGCTTTTGAGTGCCTGTCTTTTCAAACTCACGATTTCCTCAACGGTCAACATTACATGCTGATTGATGCACATCGACTCTAGACATCTTTTATGTGAAATGCGCAACCGCAAACCATTTTGTTTTAATCTCCGAAGCGCTTGTTAAAGAAATAAAACTCCCTCAAACAAATCGAATGCAGCTTCCGGGTGCACCCAAGCACCAGTGGAAAACTGCAGCGTGGATTTGAAATCGCAACGTCATCAAACATTTACAACTCTTGTCCTTTCTCGAACCGTTCTTTTGTTACAAAACAACTAATCATGACGCAGGGCGGTTGGTCGCTTTTGACAAAGGGTTTATTCCACATCGCTGAAAATATTGACGAACTTACGCAAATGATTCATTCGGTTTAAATCACTGCTCAAAGGTATGAGAAGCATGACGTTAAGGCAATTGCAGTTTTGCGTAGATTAGCATTCCAACGAAAAGTGAAGAGCGTTAAAGTCGCCGTAGATGCTTCCTATGTTGTGTATCAAACCCTGTGTACAGGGTGTCCACAAAGTCTGGGTACATATGGATTTTCACTATCTCTTTTATTTGTTTAGATTATTTTTCCTCTCCATAGATTTATTTATTCAAATGTTGACGGCTCTGCCCAAAGCAGAACGGATCGAGTTGTTACTGTTTAAGTGGACGAGACTGGTCCCAGACTTTATGTCTTTGTCACAATGTACCCAGACTTTATAGACAACGTGATGCTTGGAAATCTTCGCGATACGATTAAAAAACTTCATTGGTTCCACATATTTGACACACTGTGCATGCCATGTTGGCTGGGATGGCGTGGAAAGAAATAGAGAGGCCGATATATTAACAGTATACGTAGAGGAGAAGCCTTTTTTCCTTTGTATAACATACAGAGATGGGCTTTTTAATTTCTGTTGAGCAGATGCTAGTGCCGGTACATGTAAGCTTAGTGCCGGTACATGTAAGCTTAACATCGGTACCGACAGTGAACGTGGTGTCATCGTCACTTCGCATTCGATCTGAGCTTGCTTGGCCAAGCAATAGATTCAGTCAACATGACATTGATACAGGCTACCCGGTCCAAAGGCCCAGTTAGATTCGTTTTAAGCGCTCTGTTGATTGGACCCTCTCAAAGTTTCATCTGTCGGAAAAACCGGACTGTAGGTAAGGAATAAATAACCACGCCAACTCTTCGTCTTCAATCGTTATCGCTGCATGGTCAGGATCAGAACTCGAATGGTTCGAATATTGTTTTGGCGATGGCCGTTGTTTACGATCAATAATAATGTGAATGGAGCTTGGATACGCGTTTTCGTTTGTTTTTAGTATTGTTTGTGTGTGTTTGTTAAAATATTGAAAACTTTAAACGTCATTTGCCAACTTTTCTGTAGGGTTAGTAAGACAGAACTATATCTTCAATGAAAATATTGCAGTCTGTCATTAAAGTGTACGTTGGCGTCATTTAAATTCGCATTGGCGTCATTTAAATTTACGTTGGCGTCATTTCAATTTGTGTTGGCGTCATTCGAATTTGTTTTAATTTTTACGACGCATCGCGTCGTTTTACAGAGAAACTCGCTCCCAAAGCAGTGAAAACAGCGCAGGTGGCAACGAAGCCTCGCGACCCCGGCAAGTCGATTTTCACCCAGTTCCCATCCTTGCACAAAATCACCAAACTCTTCAAGTCCACTGCGACCCAGGCGTCGTCCTCGCACCAAATCCAGGAGCCTGCCGTTACCCCCTTGCGTGCACAGGAACAGCCCCCCAGCGAGGGGGAGACCGAAACTGGCGCCTCCCATCGCAAAGTGCCCGGGCCTTACCTGGGAAGCTCTGCGTCCGCTTCGTTGTCACGTGACGACCGCGCGGGCGACCAGAAGTTCGTGCATCGCAAAGTCGAACCTGCCCGGGATGCATCCGCAAGATTTTGGTCGCGCCCGTTGCCCAGCGCTCCTTTGTCGATGTCACAGAGTGGGGAGGGAAGTTCTGCGCTGCGCCGGAGGTCAAGCAGTGACGAAAGCGTCTTCCCGCTGCCTCCCAGTCCCAGGTATAAGAGTTTGTTGAGGCTGTGAACCGTGACCGTCAAGCATCTTGCACCAAAACGCACTGATGCAGATCGCATTGGCGGTCGTGCGTGAGAGTTTATTTTTCATGACGTAGCTCGCCCTGACCTGCGAATGATGTCATCATCTGTTACAAAAGAAGCGCATGATTTAAATGAAAAGTTGTCTGCAGTAATCCTCTTGCAAGCTGCGATAGTGGATCATCATCGCACCTGGGCAGTATTTTCTTATTCGGCTGAATAGCTTTGTGTGAGTGCTGTGGTCACGGGTTCGATTCCCACTGTTTCCAAGATTTTTATTTATCGTTGGACGATAGAATGCTTCTGTTTCCCAGCACCCGGCACTTTTCAAAAAGTTTCCCAACTTACGTTATTTTACAGTTAGTTTTGCGATGACAAAGTGACGTTATTTGCTTGTAGAAAACAGTGGAATTCAAAAAAATGGCCAAAATCTCACTTTTCGACAACATCGACTCTTCCTATAACGTTTGCAGTCTTAATAACAAAAGTCTCGTGGAGATTCAGAAAGTCGGTTTTTGTGAAGTCACAATTGCAGCGTTTGTTTATTTAGGGTGAAAACTTCGAAAGACACCGGTTCGACTTTGAAGCAACGAGTCAGCAAGAAGATCGGGGCATTCCCCTCGCATGCGGACACCACAATTGGCCCTTCTTGGGCAAAACCTTCCTCACTTTTCCCTTCATCAGGCGCTCTTTTCAGTAAGTTTTCCTCCGGTCCAGTACAATGTTCAAGACGTTGCCCGTGTCTTTTTGCAGTTGAAAGGTCATGATCTCGGTCTGCTGTTAAGAAACAAAAAAGTTTGTTGTGGTCTTGCTCAGGGATGGCGGACCTGTGTAATATCACGGCCGCATGGATAGCGGATTATCTCTGGCGGGCGGCAAAAATTAATTCCGCCTTCATCTTGCAAATGAAAGTATGACTTCGTGTCTGCTTAAGTCATGGAGTTTCGCTTTGACGCGATGTTGTGTTCTGACTTTGGAAACGAAAATTCTGGTGCGGTACATATTCAATGTTCGCGCGGCCGCAGGCCCCCCGCCCTGGTCTTGTTGGATAATTTCCATCTTCAGTGGCATGTTTAAAATTACTGCTTCGAATTTGGTTTTTGTTCCCGTTTTCAATTGATCTGTTGCGTTCATAAACATTATTTCAGTAACCTTGAAGAATCTAGCATTGTTGTTTCGTCGGTTCCTAGTCTATAGATTGTCCAAAGCAGTGGTTCTTCACCGAGGAGGAGGCGCGAACCCCGAAGGGAGACGTCAATAAATTCCCAGGGGGGGCGATAGCCCTTACGCTCACTAGTACATGAAAAGTTTGATCAAAATTTAGCGGTAAATACATTTGCTTTTGCAGCTTATTTAAAGTTTTTAGGGGGCTTGAAACAAAGGACAATTGCTTCAGGGATGCGTGGTAGAAAAACGTTAAGAACCGCAGGTCCAAAGCATTGAACAAGCCCTAAAATACCCGAGGTCACGATTCCATTTTCGCAGGTACCGAAGATATTGACGGACAGGACAGCCTGTTGGACAACGTGTCTGAGGAGGTGATAAGCGACTCGAACAGGGCCTCCCTCACCTCCCATCGCTCCCGGTCGGAAGTCGTGATCAACAGAGAAAGGTTGATCGAAGCTATGGCCGCCGAAGATCTTTACCTGGTGAGTAGTTTGCGCATTTGTAGCGTTTTGCTGAGCGCGTGAAGCCTGGTACGCGCTCAAGACGATGTTTTTACTGCCTTTCCCTATTTTTTGTGCCTTTGAGTAAATTTTGAAAGTTCCAAGTGCCAGACGTAGTAAAAATAGGTATACATTTTTTAACAATCAGGGTTTGAAATGTTTACTGTGACAACGTTAAACCATTATCTTCTGGTGGCTTGACTTTGCCTACAGCGCATTTTGTTCCAACAAACCATGTAACCGCATTGCGCATCTCAAACTTCATACCCGGACCAAAAAACTTTCAGTTAGTGCTATTTCCCTTTACACTAAAAGTAGTTTCGTCCTTGGGGGGTCTGCAGCCAAAATGAACCCTGGACCTCCGCAGTCTCCCACTCCCCATGCATTTTATACATCGGTGGACTTGGAAGTCGTCGCAGTACGTCATGATGATAATCATGATGGCGTCATTCATGCCTGTATCTTATAAGCTTGTGTTTCTTCAAAGTAAATGTATTGTAATAGCCCCATCAAGCGTATACTCTTCTACTATCGCCACGTATATATCCTCGTCTTCTTTTATGTACTTGTGTGTTCCTTATCGTTGCGATGTATGCTTAACAAGTCCAGCGCGTTGCTTGTGAAAGCGTCACACGATACATTCGTTACGGTCATCATAGTGTGTCGAACTTCACGACAACCCAACAAGTCATCAAGATTTCTAATTCACGCGTCGCTTGCCAGGTACCCGGATGGAGGTTGACAGATCGCGCCGCCATGCTCCTCCTGCTCTGCGCGTCTGTCCTGGGAAGCCTGCTCTTCGGCACCAAGACCGTCGACCAGACAGGCCGTGTGTTGTGCGTCGGCGCCTGGTGCCTGGCCACCTTCCTGCTACTGGTGCTGCAGCTCGAGCCCCTGTTCAGGCCCATGGCCGTGGGTCAGCGCGACAGTTTGCGTTTCACGCGCTTACTGCGGGCGCCGCCTCGGCGAGAACCTGACGACGACGAGGAGGGGGAGAAAGGCGACGAGATCGACGACGGGATCGGGTCTGACGTGGACGGAAGTGATGTCATAGCAGATGACGATCGACATGGCGTTGCGCCTTGAATCTTGCATTGTTGTTTGAAGTAATTGTGAAAGTTTTCGAGCTTTGTTGTTCACTTTGGTCTTTGCAGAAAAAAAACTGTTTTTGGATTTTCATGTTGGAGTTTTGTTTGTTTTTTACGTGGATCTTGACATTTTCACAATAAATTAATGTTTTATATATTTCCTTGGTGTTTTCACGAAGTCAAGGGGTTGCACAGGAAAAATAATTCTTTTTGGAGGGGCGAGAATTTCCTACTCGAATTTATCCACTGGGCAGCAAAATAAATTTCTTTTCCAGAAGCAAAGGTGTTTTAATGGTGTCTGGGTAAGTTTAAACTGCTGAGTCCGATAATGACAGTCGTTTTTTTCAATTGGCTCCAGTTTTTGAGATACCAATATTTTGTTTTTGACAAGAGAAAAATCGTAAACATGGGTAATTTTCAAATGCCAACGCAAGTGTTGGTAACATGCCTATTGAAAATGGCTCATAGACAGAACGCATTTCTTCTTCGCAACCAGACACTCCAATATGTCTCATTGTTATTGTAGCATTCCCTTGCTTGCGTAGTGAGATATTGGAAGCATTCTTTGAGATTTAATGCTTCTGACTCCATTTTTAACACCAGAAATTACGTAACTGCAGCCTGTGCCTGTTGCACTATGTGTGTAGCTTTTGAGTGGTTTTCTCAGGTTTTTGCAAACTGTACATCATGACACAGTAAAGCAGGTGATTGTGGGTATAATAGTAGGCTATTCATTCTGATAAACTGCACTTTCTTGATATTGTACACATATAAAGAGTGCAGATCGTATGCCATTATCATTCTGTAGCTATGTTTTTGTAGACATTTAATGTGGTACAGTAGTTTTCATCCGATCCTGTTCCCGTAAAAAATGGGGTTGTTGTCAAACTTTAATAGTTCTGTAGCCAAGGAAAAGAATATCACGAGGCTAGATTGAGTTTGAAGTCATGCTCACTTAACCAAAGTTTGGAAAATTGGAGGGTTTTATAATTCAAGTAAAAGTTCAGTGTATTAGTGAACAGGCCCGTAGCCATGAGGGGCATTCATGGGCATTGCCCCCCAAACATGTGTCGTGCCCAGGAAAATCGTTTTAAATATACAAATAAAAACAAAAATCTTGCCCCCCTAAAAATGCAGTTTTCCCCACCAAATCTTAAAACCTGGCTCTGGGCCTGGGGGGCAACAGTGGTTAAATTTCAGTTTACTAGCTGAAAATAAAGAAAAACAGTTTTCTGCTAAACAGAAGAAAAATATCGAATATTAAAATCCAGGAGGGCTCCCCTTCCGACGTCCATGATAGGTACCTCATATTGTCTGCGAAGCATGTGTAGAAAGGTTTGAGAAGGTAAACTATAATTACGCTTAAAGATCTTACGTTTAGTGTACCAGTGCATTCAAGAGAAACAAAAGGCCATTTTAATGAATGCTACTTCAGGTTGTGAGCCCATAAGGGATTTAATTCTGCTCAGTTCTATTTTAAAACAGTGTCGGAATAATCTGTCCCACTTTGGCAAAATTGTTCCCACCACAATTAAAGCTTACGGAAACGTTATAGGATAACAGGGACGTGCTTCAACAACTCAGAACCTGTTCCTAAGCTCAACTGATCCTAACAAAGAAAGTTGTTGCATGTCAGAAAAATGCTATTGTTTCAAAACCAAACACATGTCCCTCCCCAAATATCTCGGGTAGTACTGTTACAAACGGCACGAAAAATACTCGAAAACATCCAAAATTTCGCCAGTAGCCTTTGGTGGTCTGTACAAGCGGGGGCGTAACGAGGTTAGATGGCGCCCGCGGTAAGAAGCAAGTTTGGCGACCCCGCGTTCGAACCTGAGGTCTTTCGGAAGCAAATGTACTGTATTGACTACAACAAAAATCAAAGTGCAGTAGCATAGCCTCTTCAATAATGCTTTGAATGATCTGCCAAACCAACGTGCTTGGTACCACATGAAAATGTCAAAATGTTTTTGCCGCCGACTGGCAACATTGACTTTCACTAAATTCTTGTTGGAACATTTCAGGTGTAGCGCCGCTCCTGGCAAACCCCCCCTGGCTTGATATATACAAAAGCAATGCAGATTTTGAGAATGCTGCTCGACAGACCGGACAAAAAATCAGCTATTGTTGGAAGGCTCACCTTGAAACGGTCATTTTTCGTATGCCTACACACAGTGGTGTAACTAGAGTTTTGAGCCAGGGGGGGGCAAACTTTGCCAAAGTGGGCCCATAGGCGGTGGCGCAGCCAGGAATTTTGATCGGGAGTAGCCAGTCACTGACGTCGTCAGATTTCAGACTTTAGCTATTTTGCACAAAGATCATTTTGATGTCACTGGTCAACTTCTGGTCTATTACAATACAACAGGATGTATCGTCAAATATCTTCTACCAGTCAGCATCGATAAATTTTAACAAAGGCAAGAAAACGTTTGCTTTCGCAGTGATCATTATCAAGCAGTTGTTAATTTTCAACGAACATTAAGAGTAGCGGAAAGCGAAGCGCCGTGTAATGTTGTCCTCGAGAATATCACGAATAATGCCAATTGAATAAGTCAAAATCAGCTAAAAGTATGTAAGTGGATTCATAGGAACAAATCGAGGATGCCAATAGCAAAATTTTGACTTTACAAAACACCTGCGAGCACAATTAAAAGATAAAATTCAGTCTGCGTTTCTTTTTGACCAACTCGTCGATAACCATCTCAGGATCAATGTCACATCAAGATAATTCGTCAAAAGAGCCAATCCTTCAGACGGTTTTGCCCAGGCCCGTAACCAGCTTGGGACACCAGGCGTGGCGAAGAGTTTTCTGAGAGAGGCCCAAATTTTTAATCTATGTCCAATCAGGCCCGTAACCAGCTTGGGACACCAGGGGTGGCGAAAAGTTTTCTGAGAGGCCCAAATTTTTCAAACTATGTCCAATAGTTTTCAACTATGGCCAACAGATTTTTCAGGGGGGGGAGAAAAGGTTTGTAGGGGAGGCTTCGCTCCCCTTCCCCCTGATTACGGACCTGTGTCCAGTAGTTTTAAAGTATGTCCAACACATTTTTCCAGGGGGGCTGAAATTTTTTCTAGCTAGTTACGGGCCTGTTTTTGCCCCATAGTGCTGCGTAGATAGGCTAGCAACCGTTGAAGCGTTGAAAATGAACGTTCAGTTGTTGCTGTTGTGACTGGCAACGTTGCAAGTGAGTGCAACAGTGCGTGGATGTTTGAGAAAAAGACACAATTGGCCAGTGTCTTTATGAGGTTTAACTCGCAGCTCAGAGTTTGGGTTACTGGCTCAGGGCCTATGAGAGAGGGGTCAAGCAGGCACATTGTTCCGGGACTCGACAGTTACGGTGGGGCCTGAGACATAAGGACAGGCCCGTAGCCAGCTTGAGACACCAAGGGGGCGAAGAGTTTTCTGAGAGGGGCACACTTTTTTCTAACTATGTCCAATAGTTTTTAACTTTGTTCAGCACATTTTTCCAGGTGGACAAAAATTTTTCTAGGGGGGCCTTCACCCCCTACTACCCCCTATTTACGGGCCTGCTGTGAGAAACATTGCGTTGTTGCAGAACACTCTATTGCGTGGTGCGCTTGGGGTTGATCATGTCTTGACCAAGTATGTTTCCATTTGGTTCGGCAATACTTCATGCAAAATAATCCTCTCAAAAATGTCTCATCTGAATTTGTACTCCTTTGTAAGAGAGCTGCGCCATTGCATTTCATTCAGGCTACACCTCACCTCGTGTTGTCCGCCTTAATTGGCAACTTTGCTAACAAAGTTGCATGCTTCTATTCGTATAGTTTCGCATCCAATCGCAAAAATTCGCGTTAAACCTTGGTCAGTGAGAGAACACGACGCTACATGAGTCCGACTGTTCCTTCCGTTTATTTTGGAACAGTTGAGATTGATATAAAACACCAGCGAAAAGTCTTAACAAGTTTTTTCGGGGGGGGCATGGCTTCTTCGGCATCATTCTGGCTGCGCCTCTGCCCATAGGCCACCGTTTGCGAATGCAATAATTAGTTCTTAAAAAATTCGTACACATTACATATATATGAGCTTCGCTTGTTCACGCCACATATATGTGGGTGCATGTCTTCATGCACACCCGGTTCTTGGTGAATCGCACCTTCAACGACGTGCTAATCGAGAGGTTGCAACAAAGGGTATTGGAATAACACAAAAATGGTTATTTATAGCACAGTACAAAGCAGATGTTACATTACAAGCACAAACAACACAGGCATAGGCGTTCACAGAAATTTTTCCATTGATCGGCAAAGTCGACATTTTGCTTGCACATTTCAGGCTGCTGACGATGCTATGCAAATGGGCGTTCACATAACACTTTACCTTTCTACATCACAAAGAAAATGACCCATTTTACGGCAACAGTCCCAGAAATTTGCTTCGGTGGCAGCAAGGTTTCTTTTCACATCGTATGAAAGGACGTGACTGAGTCACTTACTGCAATCAGCAGTCATTGTCTCGCTGCATTACCTGCCACAGATGTCTTCAATAGTCACATGCGGCTAAACGCCTACTACCGCACCTTAATTGTTGTCCTGTTACTGTTAAGCAATGAACGCCAATTTTAGAACTTACCGCACCCAAGTTTCCCTACCTGCCTCTGCAAACAATGTAGCGGACATGTGTGAACTCCAAGCTCAAAATTGTATGATACAAGAACAGTGAACGCTGCTCTTGCGCAGTGTGAGTGTCATACCGGGAAATAAAACTGTCATTGCAAGAATTAAGTCAAGTAAGCTGCTGACTTCAGGTTTTCTAGAAATTTTTGGTTTTTAGTCCCAATTTCCGGGTGGTGGCAAATTACCATTTTGTCCCCCTTGCAGACACCCACGAACACAGGAGAATGCCAAACACTGAAACAGCGCACCAGCTATATATGCTCTCACTTGTCATCACATAGGAATCCGGCAGTGGGAAGAAATCAAGACATCTGAACATCAGGTTCTGAGGTAAATGGCTAAAAACGTCGGAGGGGGACACTCAGTGGCGTACAAAAGCATATAAATTGTTTTGATCAAGGTATCAAATGTTTTTGCGAGATATTTTTAGCATGAGGCGGACAACCGTTTGTATTCATTTAATTTAAAGCACGATTTGACCGT
>JGI24159J19872_10003995_pt1 | contig 18680 bp, 18 predicted proteins | sample Ectturendosymbi4_FD_19872 | JGI IMG/M metagenome (IMG submission 19872) | reverse complement strand
CAGAGCTTTCTTGCTGTCCACCACGATTTCCATTGATTTTAACATTCAAACTTCATTCCCTTTATGTTGAGGAGTCGGAGTCGGAAATTTTGGAAAGGTCGTAATTGGAGTGAGACATTTTACCTCCGACTCCGCAACCCTGCTGCATAAGCAGAATTCCCGGCACGTGTGTGCAGCACCAAGCCACGTGTGTGCGAAATAGCGACGGTTGCTAACTTCTCATTTCGTGTGCAATAGTGTGGGCCACCCAGAGGCGAGTTTTCATTTTCGGGGCTCTTGGCTATTTGTTGTTGGGGGACCCTCCTGAAGGTTTCCGACGACTGATGTCATACAAATTAGCACCACACGCGCTCGTAACATCCACTGAACAAGTTGTACCAATTCATGAATATATTACTTTAATCCGAATTCCCTCGATATCAGTAACAAAAACAGTCACAATGAAACTAACGAAAAAGCCAGCGGTGAAGTTATCTCACCACACTCACATTGCATATTTATTGAGTACCTCGCTGGCCTCGTGTAATTTGAAAAAGCATTCAGGCGTGTGTTCCACACATTATACGTAACAATAACCAATTCTCAACGCCATAAAAGAGAATGGTCATCGTCATTCACTTCAATCTTTCGCGCTCATTCTTCTATAAAATCTTTTGTTAGCGGCATAGTAAAAAAATGTGCGTTGAATCAAAACAAGAATACAAATATAAATGCTTACAGAAATGCTGGAAATTGTCCTTATTCACAAAATTTGGGGGGGGTTCCCGAAATCGGGGCCGTAGGCTAAAGCCTTCTTAGCCTAATGGTAAATCCGCACCTGGGGCCAACCATGCACTCACCTTTCAGACTCGTCTTCAGCCGAAGGATTACTATCCGTGCTTTGGTTATCTTCTGGTTGGAGCAGAGAGACGCGACTCTCGTCGTCATGATGACTTCGTTGCCTGGCAACTGGTCGATTCAAAAGAGGCTCCGACTGCTGGGTCGCTCCTTGCGGCTGCGCGGTGACAGGTTCGTCCTTGTTAACAGAGGGGAGAAGTTAAAAATAATCCACGAAAAGGTTGTGGTGGTAGCTTGATAATAAACATTGACCACGTGTGGAACAAAACGCCTGAATGCTTTTTCAAATTACACTTGCTTATTGTGGTCGACTTGATAATAAACATTGACCACGCATGAATATTTTGTTTTGACGCGTTTTTTGTTTTGCACCATTGACCTATTAAGCTCATATAAATAAGAAAAAACACAAAATATAAATACCAAAAAGGCAAAGAACAAACAGGTTGCCGTGATATCAACATAAGCACGCGTTCTCACGACCGTGCGGCCCTCGATAGTAGGGCGGACTTGTTCAATTATTCAAGCAATCCCAGCACAGAGAATGAAACTCGACGTGTTTTCGCTGGGTATAGTCGAGTGACAGACGCGAAAGTTTTCATGGAGCCGGAAAAAGTCTGTACTGATCGATTAATTATCATTTATGTACGGCCCTCCGTGAAGGTAGCGATGTGCTTGCTAGTGTGTGACGCGAACCGCGTGATCAATGCTATACTATAAGCGCAAAAAAACAAAAACAGAATCATGATTTTGCATAACATTACATTAATACCTACTGGACCTGACGAGTAAGCAAACCACAGTATGTCGGAGGCAACCTTTGCGGTTTATGTTTGTCAAGTAATCGATGCTGTTCTCGAAGTTGGTTTTTGTTCGCTGAGACATTTCGGTCATTTGTCCGAAATAGCCTAAAAACGTCGGTCATCTTTTCTTTTTCGGATATTTTTGACCAAATTAACTTAAACCTTTTTCGGGTCATTTTAAAAACAAAATCCGGTCAATGACCGAAAACAAACCCAGACTCGAAGCGTTTTCAACAAACAATGACTGGATGCGACGAAAGTCGAGCAACATTCCGCGGGTGTCACGTGGTTGACTCGTAGAATGAGACGACGGAACAAAATACCAAACAGTTGCGCACATGGTTTTCGGAAAAATGCTCTGATGGCGAGGCTTCGCTTACCCGAGGACTAGGACTTCTGTTCAGGTTGTTGTTCTGCTTTCTTGCACTCTTGGAATGATTGACCACGGGCAAAGTGGCCGATTCCGAATAAGCGCGCATAGCAGCGCTGAATGCCGACGACGTCATCACCTGCACGAGCGAATGAAGAAGGTAGGATGTGCAGATGAGAGTTACCATTATTTGCAATGGCGAAGTGGCGGAGAAAACAGAAAACTCCGAGGTAAAGAAAAGTGCATTGTTTAATAAGCTGGATTTTGCAAAATGGCGCGTTTTTGCAATTCGTTAGCAACTTCTTAAATGTTTTTTAGCGTTCGCCGCTTTCGCTTATCCCGGGATTTCAGCAGCAACATGCGCAGAAGCTTGTGCGAAACCATTAGGGGTTGAAGGTGAAGGTCTCCAGAAGACGAAATTGCCGAATCACTTTCCCGCACTAGGTGCGAGCAGCAAACGAGACGAAAGACGATCAAAGAAGAATCTTAAAATTTTTTGCCGAACTGTCTGCTACGCAGAAAGCAAGAATGTCTGTGGGACCACCGACTACACCGCAGACACTACCTTTTTCATCGCTTTGAGGACCTCGCTCGGCACGTGATGGACCACCATCTTCTTCGACACGATGATCTCATTGAAATCTTTCACGTTGTCCGACTCGATCGCGAAGTATTCGTCTCGGGAGAATCCCCTGCAAGCGAAAAGGGATGGCATTATGGCCGCTCCCCTGCTGTCGAACACACAGCAGATAGGCCTAAAATATTAATGACCGGCGAATGAGAGCGAAAGCAATAACGCACAGAACGTTTCTGGACGATAAGCGCCGGTAATTCCAGGCGTAATCATGTTGACCACGGCCGAAGCGTAGGAACGTGTTGTTCGCTTTTTTTTGCTAAGCCAAGATCGAGCAATTAATAATTTAAACGCCGTTCATACAAAGAAACAATGTTCGCACGGGCCAGGTTCAAACTACTGTATCAGGAAAACTGATCCTTTTCGTTCGAGGTACTGCTTCTGGCACGGTGAAATGACGAGATCCGTCAATGTTTGACGTAAAGGCTGAATATTTTCAGTTGGTTTTACAGCCGCAGCTTTGTCAACAACAAAGACAGTCGTGACGTGACACAATTAACGTACAACCTGCTAACTTCTCAAAACAAGCACTAATTTTATCAGTTTGAGCGTTTGTTGCTAGCGCTGGGTCGGTCCGACTCGCGGGAAGATCGAATTCATGCTGTCGAAAAAGGCAGGAACTAACAAGACAGGCAGATTTACTCTCGGCAAAAGAGCGGCTGCTTTGACGCTTTCCGGTACACGATGTGAAAGATTCTTCCGGGAGGATACAGTTCCTCATAGTGGGCAGTATCGTCGTTGGCGCATCCGTCTGTGGTGACGTGGTTCTCGGCTTCCCGATTCTGCACGAGAGGTCGCACGAAATACCGGCTCGTTACTTTGTGCGGTACTTACACGCTTGGAGAACTCAATCCGTGGCGAAAGCAAAACAACGCCGCGCTGAATTCCGACCATGGGCGCCGGAAGTTTTTTTCCGGAGGGGGCATGGGTGGATTTTTCAGGCGTGGCAGAAAGGATTATTTCCAGGGGGGTCAGCAGTGGCGAAATTTAATTTTACCAACTCGAAACTAAGAGAAGGACACTTTTCCACTGCAAAGTTAATAGGAAAATGCATTGCAAAAATCCAGGGGTGGGGGGCAAAGTTCTCCCCTTGCGACGCCCATGGTCGTGACGCAACGCTGGCGCATGTGTTTCGAACAAAAAAAACAGTCTTTCGTAAAGCGCCGATTTTTTCGAATCTCGCCCCCGCGACAGCCGCACAAGCATTGACGCGATGCTTGCGTCACAAACCTACAAAACCAAACCCGCTGTTCGTCTTTTGCGTTTTGTTTTTCATTCAGTGCAGGCGAGTGAAAGCACGGCCGCGCGCACAGTGGTTTGCGTTCCACTTACGGGAGAGTTCGCAAGGAGACCGTCACGTTCCGACGACGACCTGAAGACGTTGCCCAAGATCAATCGATACTAGAACAAGAATTGACAAGTTTCAGTGAAGGTCGCAACCACTGCTTGGGGCGCATTGATAAAAACACGTATATTGCATTCATCCGCCGCTCATATATAAACAAACTGGTAAGTTGGTGAGCAAACTGCTATTTTCAAAATTGAGGTCTGCAGCTACCATGGAAACAGGCAATCGTACCTTAGGAGCAGTGCTGTTCTGCAGCAGGCCGTAAACCTCGTCGCGCAGCTTTGCCAGCTGTGGCAATCCCATGCGCGTGATGCAATCTTTGCCATAGACGCATGTGTAGATGAACTCTTTAGAGGCTTCCATTGCAGATACGCTGCCCGTGCAAAAACAGCATTTTTCGCTGGTCTTCGTCAATCACACACTCACGCTGATAAGCAAATCGGCACCGAGATTTCCAGAGCGACTGTACGTTCGCTCTTGGAGCTCAGAACCGCGCGATTGGCTTTGTTACGTCGGAAGTTGAACAGCGAAAACGAACGTTATTTTTTTGGCTTTTGCACATAACCTAATTTTTGTTTTTCGACAAGCAAACTTCAAGGCAGCGTGACAAGGGCACGGTTTTCACTGCAAAGATTCAATTGCAATCGCAGCACCGGGCCACTTAGAGGCTTTGTGTGCGCTCATCACGTGACGCACAGCGCAGCTTCGAACCACGAAGCGTTTACAAATTAACGGAAGCGGCGATGCTCGGTCGAACGGCAAGAAGTTTCTGGCACCTGAGCAGACCTCCGGGCGGGGAGTAGCAGTAACAGACGAGAGTCGGAAAGCGCGGTTTCAGAAGCAGACCAAGAACAGCAGCAACTCCAGCGCCGAGCGAGTGACCTGTAGAACAGACGCGGCAAGTTTTCATTCAATTTATCGTCGTCAGTGCTGCAGCCGGTTGCTTGGCAGCGGTTTGAAGAGAACTCGGAGCCATATCGCGCCTCCTTTCAAGCGAGAACTCACGAGGGGGTTGAAGTTGACGCTTACTCGCCAACTTTTCTCGGCAATTATGTACAAGTAAAGAAGTCAAATGTTGTGTCAAACTGTTTTCAAGTTTTATGGCCAACACAAATTGCAAGTGTCGAAACCCATTACTACTTTCTTATCGATCAGTTGTACAGCTTGTTATACCTCCCTGGTGAGAACAGGGTATGGAGAAGATCGCTTCTTTCATAAAAAGCAGGGCTGCATTGTCAGAAACACATTAGGGTCCTTACAAGTGAAATAAGAGCGAATAACAAACCAGGGACACGAAAAAGAGCTCAGATGCATCATGTTTTTGGTGGTGTCTGCTAGTATGTCGCTGATTTGCGACAAACACATTCTTCTCCAGGTGTAAAAAGTAGAAATGCTGCCCAGAACTGATGGTAACGTTCTATTAAGTGCCAAAAATGGTGACAGTTGCGTTAATAAGAAATAACTAAGTCAGATTTCAAAAGCACTTCTCACATCGAAAAAACAGGTTAACTTCAGCAAAGTGCCGTGCGTCACCGTTATCTTGTTGCGGTAGAAGAAAAAGCGCAGTTCCTGGCGTGACATTCATTTTTGCGGCTTAAAAACAGACAGCACTTGATTTTCGGAGCAATTTGGCGCTTGACATTTTCGGGAGGGCAGACGCAGTCCTTCAACGGTCCTCGCGTCGGTGCGCTCGCTCCGTACTTGAAAACAAATTCATTTGCTGTCTGATTGGCTGACAGCAGTTTCGGTGACGAACGAGCCTCGCGCGTTCGTTTTGCGAGCTACAGTGACGCAGGTCGCAGCCAGCTTCAATGTGCGGCTGAAAGGAGACTTCAGTTCCTTGTTCTTGAAAACATGTTGGCAAGCTGAAAAATTTTATGCCAAAGGCGAAAACTGCAACGCGCGCGACGAAAATAGCTGTAACATGACCCCGCCCCACTCCTTCCCCAGATGAAGAATCGTCGCACCAGACAAAAATCGGCGGGAAATCTTTGATAAAAGCGTTTCTCGTTTCAAAAACTGAAGCGCGGCGTGCGCAATTTCAGAAACGACTGCGGCGCCGCGATTTCGCGAAACCTTTATGACCTCACACACCGTCAACGATCCTAAATGCGATTGCCGAGGATTACACGAATGGATTCGCACTTGAGTGGCTCGCGCGCAATAACACGCGTCGCCTCTGACGATCGGCCGCCGACAGCGCGTCGCGAACCTCGTGTCACGGGCGCTGGTTCAGTCAAGCGACACGTCATCGTCGCAGCGCCGGCTTGCTTGCTCAACGAAAGGCGAAGAACAACTGACCTAAGACGACCAGCTTGTAATTCCTGGTTCCGCGCGCGAGGTCCCTGCCGAAAGCTTGCGACAAGATCATCTGTTCCTCGAGCAGCTGCCGCTTCAGATACATTGCACCTTGCACGATGCCCTGCGCACGGAGAACAGATCGTCGAGGTCGAAAAAGAGCAAGCGAGCGAGGTTGCGGGTTTTTCGATCGCATCGGTTCAGCTTTCGGCATCTATCCGCGAGCACTTACACAGAAAACAGTCGCACGCTCTCGCTTTCCAGCGCGACGCAACAAATACCGCGAGGTATTTTGCGGACGCGTCTAGGCAATGAACGGAACGCAACGCGGTTTGCCATCGTTGCACCAAAACACAAACCGACATGTCACGCCCACGACGACGCTTGTTTTATTTTACGGCAAACGACGACAGGTCAGAGCCTGGAATGCCACCTGCCAGTGCCAGAAGCGATATGAAAATATGATGGCAAAATGTTAATAAATAAAGATGCAAACGAAATTACATTCTGTATTTGATAAAGACCCGCAAAACGCTGATATGCAGCGTCGGTCGCTGCACGATGACTGCCACATTGTTTTGAAAGGCTACGACCGGCTGTTACGGCATGAAATGTTTCTGAACAAAACTCGGTTCTTTTCACAAAATGGTTCGCTGACCAGCGTAACTTAGACCGACCTTGTGGCCCTTCCATGTGCCGTCGTGGCCCTGGACGGGTATCGGTTCTGGCAGGGCGACCATGTCCGTCAGGGCGTCGGTGTTGCTGAGGGAGCCTCTGACGGCCACAATGACAGCTTGCTTATTGTGGTCGACTGCGACGTAAAACGGCTGCTTGGAAAGCTGGACAAAAAGTGAAAAGAAATTCGGTTTCGCCGTTCGGTGTGGGGCTTCACAGCTTCTGCCTCAATCAAAACCACATTAGCTTGGTGTCTTCAAAAATACCAAAGAGAATTTCTCCTCACTTGACTGACAGCTTGTGACCGTTTAAAGCCAGATCTTCAGTCTGAGATTATCTTTACAACACACCAATGCAGTACGATTTGAAATTCCATGTACGGGTATGACAAAGCAACGCCTTACAAACGTATCTGATGCAGCAGTTTTATCAAACTCATTTGGGTCGAGGCGTTAAGCTTTTATTCTGAAAAGCAAGAGTATGCACTTTTTGCAAGCCCGTGCAATAGAATGCACTGCTTCAGGCATTTAGAAAAATTTTACCACAACGGAAATTTTTTAACTTTCAAGCTTTTAAACGAAGTTGAAACATTTTGTCGACAGCCAAAGAAGAATCCTTTAAAGCGTATCAATCACACGCAGGCAAGCGGCTCGAGTGGGCTGCTTGCCACTTAAATCGGAAGTTATCTAAGCTGCAAAACACGCTAATTCAGCGCGAAAACGGGTGGATCGTCATGGTCAGCACAACGACAATGATGCCTGGTGTAAGTATCATCCTACAGATCTGCTGGCAACACGCCTGCTCAAGAACTACCAAGGCTGGCTTTTCACATCAGAACCAAAGGCGAAACTGGCGATTACCATATGCGGGCAACACAGCGGTTAACAACTCACACGCTCCAGTGGATCTTAAAAGCACGCAATTTCGGGCGAACAACCTTCAACCGTTAATTTGTCAGTCCCTCCAAGCGAGTGACGCATCGCAGTGAACCCGCGTCCACGTCATGAAGCCAGAACACGGGCAGGATTTTAGAAACAGCGACAACATACCTCGTTATTCCACGAGATGTAGACGATGTCGACGTCTTTGTTCAGGCCGTAGTCGGCCAGCGCCCTGCGGACAGCGCTGGTTCGCCACTCGCAGCACACGTCACCACGCACGGTTGCCATGGGAGACCCCGGCCGCTGTGATTGGCTCCGAGCGCAGCAAGCGTTTCCACCGCTGCCGCACCTGTGTGTGAATAAAGAAAAACATAGAAGAGCTGTTTTATTTGTTTAGTAAGTAGACTATTCATTGTTTCATCACGAAGTTTTATACTTTGTTGCTGAATAAAAACAATAGGAGTGTAGACGTTATTACTGAATGCAAACTATATACGTATAAACTTTGTTGCTGAATGCAAATTAGAAACGTATATACTTTGTTGCTGAATGCAAAATAGAAGCGTATATACTTTGTTGCTGAATGCAAAATAGAAGCGTATATACTTTGTTGCTGAATGCAAACTGTAGGTGTACAACACCCTAAACATTTTATTCAAGTACAATATATCTTTCTTTTTACTAAGATAGTCCAGTGCATCTAACGGTTGCTAACAGCATAAAAACAGTGGTTCCATGGAGAAGCTTTCTGTTGCCGGTTTCAAAAGAGCCATAAAGATTCTACCCCGTACGGAACGCAACACACGAATGTATACCACGCCTTGCGAAAGCCTTGCTCTCGAGGTTGATACTGGTGTTTTGCCACATGCATCAATGGCAGTGCGGTTAAGATTCCTGTTACAGAGTCGACAGCCACAGCTTGCAAATTCACCGAGAAAAGTTAATTAGTTCTTCTTTAAAAGACAATACGTTACTTGAAATTCGACAGAAACCAAGCTTTGTGCGTTGCACGTTTTTCTCGTCAGTGCGTGGCAACGGTCGTCATTGGGCGCCAACGAAAAAAACATCTCTACGCGTTCAACAAAAACCGTTCCGATTTGCTCGTGGGCCGATGTTGGCCACGCCGGAAATTTTAGAAACGGTTCCAAGACCAAGATGTGTCAATCAAATCGGATCATTGCGACATACCCGCAATTTCCACACGGCTTTTGATCTCTCATTCTTGTTTTTAATCATAAATGGTGTTAACAGCAGTGTCAGCACTTATGTTTACTTGCTTTTAGCCTGGGCATGCAGGGAACCACACACCAAAGAACCGAAGAAACTAATCAACTTTCCTGTCACCAGCCACGCTTCCTCCACCCAATCGCTGTAAGGGATATGACGCGTCACAGTATGTCACGGAAGTTGCGAGAGTTGCGATGTTACGCAGCTCGGCCTCGCGCTTATTCTACAGCAAGGTGCATAACCTTTTCGCTTTTGCCGGCCGCCTAATGTTTATTCTTAACGACTACGGCCGCCGCCAGTGAGTTCAAGATATTTTTTTTCTGCACTGCGCGGCACACTTAAAAACAGAAAGCAGTCGGACGCTATTTTGAATTACATGTGTACGGACGCATAAAGCCTTCTTGAAGGACGCATGCGGCCTTAAGTTGTACACCCCTGTTCTACAGTAAGCGTGTGAGGAATAGTTCATGACGAAATTAATCGAGATTTGTCAAACGCAGTCATCAAAGCACATTCTCCGTTGATGCATCGATTCTATCAGTCCTGCGTGGTGAATGTGCCGATGCTAACTCCTCACTCACAAGCATTCGTTGGCGATGGCGCAGAGTCCGCACGACGTGTTCGCGCACAGGTACATGAGGGGGCCGTACGAAGCAACGGCATAGCCGCAGTAGTAAGTCATCTCGCCAAATATCTGTCGCTGATTCTGCAAACACGAAACAAAAGTTTGCGCAAAGCGTGGAAGCGAAGGAGTCAACGAAATAGAAACGTCAAACAACGCTAGGAGTTGCCTCATCGCAGCAACTCTTGGCTTCCCAACCAAGCGCGATTGCCATCTCAATATATTAAAAAGTCGCTGAAAATAGGGTTGCCGAATTGAGCTAAACGTGTGATGATTATCTGGTTTCGCAGTTAAAATGTGCAGAAACGACAGCAAATTTAACAGCAACTGTTACGATTCAGCAATTGTCGATGTCAATCGTTTTGGTGTCGAGTCCAATTGATTTCTGCCCTTTGGCAAAATTTGGTAGACGGGTTGAGAAGAAAAAATTAAACGTTTTGAAGGAAATCACAGAAAAAAAGTTTGCTGCAAACAGTGGCCGACTCTTCGCGGACCACTGTCCAAGACTGAAAAAAGCAACACTCAAGGGTAGCACTAACAATATAAAAGAAAAAACTTCGAAAACGATAATTCCTTAAAATGTCCACTTCCTTGCCAAACATAGATGCAATTACGCTGTTACCAGTTTCTTTCATGGAGTAGTTACAAGTATTTTTGATCTTTTTTTACAACCAGGGGCAGGGCTCCCACAAATTTTCAAAAACCATTTTCCATACTTTTTCAATACTAAATTAAGACGTTGAATACCAGCATTTAGCTTCATTTTTCCAAAATTTTACTCATGGAACACAATGCAAAAAACATCTGCAGAACTGTCGTCAGCAGAAAAAGAACAACATTTTAATATAGAAATGGTTGAATTTAGAATTTCCATACTTTTTCAATACTTTATGTACATTTTGGCCAAACTCAATACTTTTTCAAGGTCTTGAAAACCGATTCCACAATTCAATACTTTTTCGATACCGCGTGGGAACCCTGTGTGTGGTAGCCTGCGCGACGAAGGACGCGTAGGGCGACCACTTGTAGACCTTGCAGCAAACCACCGGCACAACCGGGCCGACATAGGCGTAATACACGAGAAGTAACATGATGCTTCCGAAAATGCCCGACTGGAATAACAGTTGTCGAGGTACCAGCCCACACATGTTTTCGTATTACGCACACATGCACGAGAACTACTTTCAAAGGCAAAGTCAGGCATCCTGCGCAGCGCTGAGCGAAGGTTTGCGTAGCAAAACTAAATCAAGCACGAATCGCGGTAAACGGGAAGAATACTGGATTTTCCAATGAAATGGACGGGCGCGATAGATGAAGACTTACGAGCTCCGACATATCAAGAAACATGGTGGTGTCGTAGATCTTGCGCCCGGTCAAAAATTCTCTGATCTCGTTCTGCTCCTGGGAAACACGGCCAAGTTCAAGGGTCACGCCCGCCAGCAGGAAAACATGCTGAAGCGTCAAGAAACGCGGTTCATTCATAACAGAGCAGCAGCAGCACGGTAAGACTTTCAAACGAGCATTGGCTTCAATTGTGAAATGAAAGCTAATAGACATCGCGATATGGCCATCGCTTGAAGTTTAGAAGGGCGTCGTCTCAAGCAGTGCGTGTGGTTAATTTTCAACTGCGGACATGATGACAACGCACGTACGAGCCGCTATTCACCGCGGTCTCAAGTCAACATCAAGGACAATGTCAAGCGCGTGACGGCGAATGATTTAATCTCTAACTAATTGCTTTGATTCACGAGGGGTTCCGGCTGAGGGGATGTATTTTCCAGCGAACAGACAGACTGGCTGAGTTAGCCATCTGCTGACCAGAGCGGTTGTAAACGGGAGTACTGTCGCTTCAAAGCAGTGAAGACGCAAGGAATTCGTGTCTTCAATGCTTTCAGGCGACAGTGACAAGGGCGATTTTTTCGCCCTGAATGTATTTCTTTGCAGAAAAACCAGCAACATCTTCTTCTACATGCACATTTCACAATACAGCAGTGAACCAAAGTCTGTTGATACTCAATCGCTGCAAAACCACCTGTTGCAAGGGATTGTTTATTCGTCGGCAACCTTGAAGTTGCTCGACAAGGCATTCGCTCAGAACATTTTAGACCAAAACTAAAAGATCTTTTTTGCAACTTGAAACCAACAGCCACTTCCGCAGATGACCCAATCGGACAGTACACCTTGAACAGAACATGTTCACGTGACAGGGCATGACGATTGACCGAAGTGAGGGTCAGAAATTGTACTCGTGGTGGACCTTACCGACAATTTTAAATCGTGTTCCAGACGCTGTTGCTTGTAACGCAAAAGTATGAGACCACCCACGACGTCTGACGGGACAAGGTTGCTGCCTTTGAAAAAGTTCCCGAAAATCTGTGCAACTTCATCCAAAGCACTCTGAGTAAAGCGTTAAAAACAGATGTTGATAACAATACTTTCAAGGAATTAAGGAGCCCGGTTTTCTTATACGTCATTCGCAGAAATTCGTTTTCTTCGTTATCTTGTTTCTATGGACTAATTAAAGCTTGTTGTCCAATCCTTATTGTTTTTTAACTTTCGGTGCTGCACGCTTATGTGGAACATTAGATCCGATTGGTGGTTACCGTTCTAATAAATCCACATCAGACTATAATTTAATACTGTTTCGTCACGATCAATTTTTCTTAAAATCTTAAGTCAACAAAGAGGCAACTACAGCAAGCGTTTACTGAATTCAAAAACACTTTTGCGCTATTGTCGTCTTTTCATGGGTTTACAGTGCGTTAAAAAGTGGTGTCTCTCCTAAATTGGATGATTCGACGCTTTGTACAGCAAATTCAACAATATCAATTAGAACATTTGAGGAGGTTTGAGCTGAAACACGGGTATTTGCTAACAAAAGATTTGGTTTTCTAAATAAGCATAAAAAAGTGGACCGAAATCGAACAACGCTTACCTGACTCGGTAAACGAAGGAACTACCAGAGCAGGATTAAACAGCCAGGCGCATGAAGCAAATAAGGAACAGAAGCAGCGTTTCGTGTGATTTAATAGTTTTGTGGATGCAGCGGTAAGCAACAGCGTTGCATGCTTAAAACTCCACTGACATGAGTTCGTTCGAGATTTTTTCCAAACACTCCGCACCAAACAGCAACTGCCACATCCGCTAATTAAAAAAAACACCGCACTTACTGTCTTCATGGAGGCTTGAACGCCAGCGCCACAACTGCAACTGCACAAGCAGTTCCTCAAGGTCCGCTTCCAGTACTTCCGTCGCTCCATTTCCAACTCAGAACTGCAACAACGCGTATTGATTGTTGCATTTCATTAAAAACATGAAAATTTAATGTGGCGCTAGACCAACGCACGGTGTATGCAGAGCCACGGTTAGACGATTGGATCTCACGCCATAGTTTCGCTCAGAAGACTTCAACACAACTGAAACCGTCCGTAAAAATCACCTCATTTTGCAAATAGTACTCGTCAGGCTTGCGTGTTCCATTCGCGCGCGTTCGTACTTGTAGAAGGTTCCTCCCGACGAGTCAAACACGCACAGCGAGATCACGATCACGGCGAACACCACGACAGCGTTCACAGAAACGATCGCTGAAACATACCGGGCCATTAACGACGGGCACGGAGCAATTTTCGACAAGAGCGCGCAACAAACGCACGCTGCTTCGCATCGCACCGCTGCGTCGCCAAAACAGGGCTTTCACTCAGATTGAGAAGCTGCACGCGAAGGAGGATCGTCGAAAAGGCGATGCATCGCTGCGGCTGCACATACGCTAAGCTCCACTTCGGGCGCCGAGACTGTCGGCGTACACTTCAAACTCACTTATACCATGTTGGAACCAACTCAAAGCGAAATATGTTTTTGAGCCTTCACAAACCGAATCGGAACGGTTTACACCGCGCAGGCAAGTGGCGCAGAAATAGAGGCTGTTTCAGTCACTGCCAGAGCATTGGGATGCGGGCAGCGTTGAGCGCAACAACAGAACTTCAGCAACGACGGTAATGTTCATTACTGTCATCTGAAAACTTCAAGCATTCCTGACAAAAACGTTTTAAGCGGAAGTGAACAAACTGCATACTTTACAAGTATAGACGTTATTACAGAAAGTCGGTATTATAACTGACAGCTTACTGAAAAAAACACGGAGCTCATGATGAGAAAAATTGCACTTTGCTCTGATAGCTGCGTTGTAAACCAATTGTCACGAACACAAAGCATTCGGTGCAAACACTGAATGCTCTTCGTTCTACATGTACGAAACAGGTGTTGCAATGCTCTTTTGTAACATTTGTTGAAAACAAGAACTGCGCGAAACCTGTGGGCTTTTGTACAAGACAAAGAACTTGAAATAGACTTTTATCACAAAAACGACTATCTGCGATGGCAATGTTCAAAATGTTACCTGCTTGTGTTGAAAAGAGGCCAGGAAGCACTTTGCAGTCTTTCCACTCTAGGGCAAGCTTCACAGCTACTCCGATCGAATACGCTACTTCAGCCAAACCAAGCACTAAGCACAAAAACAAACATATCAAAGATAGTGACTTTTTCCGCTTGCCAGATGACGCCACTGCAAACACGTCCACTTGTCCAGTCAAAAATGTTTTGATGAAGTTTGTCAGTTTTTTGCCAAAATATAGCCATTCAAAACAATACTCTGACTCTAACATCTTCTGGAACTTCTAAAGTGTATAGCTCCTATAACATCTTGATCAGACAAACTTGTTTGTATTGAGCAAACTTAGCTGCGGTTTCTGTCTAAAAATTCCATTAAAGTCAGTGAACAAGATGAACGATCATAAGGATTTAAAAAAGTTCTGACCTGAATCTCCAAACTTTTTACTATTACTACAGTTTTTTTTCTTTCCAAATTGTTAAAAAAACAATGATGCAAATGTTGCATGGCAGTACAACTGCATATATCTGACATTTATTGTAGTCTTATTGAAAGAAGTCTACTACGCAGGCAGAGTCAAAAAACCATATGCCAAAAGAAAACGATAGCTAGTTTATGATAACAAGTGGTAAGAGGTAGAATGGAACAATCGTTTTTTTCTGTTTGCTGCAACTTTTTTTGAAATTTGATTCCAGTAAATCACTTGCCTCTTATTTTCTCCAGCATCATCTGACTATGTTAAGAACAAGCTAAGCTGTGTAAATCGAGAGTTTAAATTGATGGATTTATGGCAATGCAGAAGCTAAGCTAATTTAGGTACTTTCAAATTTGAAGCCAGAACCTGCAGTAAAAAGGTACAGGAAGGTTTCCATGTACAGTAACTCCATGCAATGATGTTTGTTAGTGGTATGGCTAAGGCTATTTTGCTTCAATTAAACTAATATGGCATGCTATACAATCTTCTTAATAATATCATTCATTTCACTTAAGTATAACAATAATCTTGTTAACTAACAATATTGATGAAACATTATGATCAACTTGTGCTCAGCTACAAATACAACTTCACACAATCCCATGAATAATTCTGTGGAGCAACTCCTAGACATAAATAACTTCAGTGCAGTTCATATCTTGTTTTAATGTGGTGTGAGTAACAGTAATTACAAGAAATTAAAAACTTTGTAAATGAAAAAAATACCTGGAATTTCAATTAACTAAGAAGGTTTCACAAACTTTTTGGGCCACTGACCCCTTTTGGGAATGTATTTACGTCACATTAATTTTTCCATTCCAACCAATACAGAAAGATAATACAAGACATAAAATAAATGTCACTGAATTTATTCAAACACCTTCCGTTTCAGTAGGCTAAGGTTAAAATCCAGCAGTTTGCACGTGTTTTTGTGTGGGAATATCTCTGCCAGCAATTGCGCTACAGAGCTGTTTAAACCCTCAAAAGATTCGGCAAGTCTTCATGTCTGCATTGAAAAAAAATATTTGGTTTGGGTTTTGTTTTTTTTTGAGTGACATCATAAGTGGAGTTGTTTTAGGCCTTTTTGGCCCACTTCATCTGGCCCTAGCCCCAAACCGCTAGATGGTAGTATTCCAATCAAGTTTTTATTGGAAACTAGGCTAAAATCCAAGTTTGTTGATACTTTGATCGACTTGCTGGTGTTTCTGATTCAAAAGTTATGATCTAAAATAAACAAAGTAATTAATCCCATAATTAGGTAATTACTTTGCTTGTTTATTTTAGATCATAACTTTTGAACCAGAAATGCTAGAAAGTCGATCAAGGTCTCAAAAGACGTGGATTCTAGCCTAGTTTCCAATTAAAACTTCAGTGAAATACTTCCGTCTAACGGTTGGGCCCAGGTCAGGTACCAGCAGCCATAAATGGCCAAAAATTCACCTTACTTATGATATCACTCACAAAAAAACGAAAGCCAAAACCAAAAATTTTTGTTTTCATTGCAGACTCGAACACTTGCCAAGTCTTTTGATGGTTTGAACAGCTCTCTAGCGCAATCGGCTGAGGAGCTATGTGGTTGGTAAGTCAACCGAAATATCCCTGTTTTTTCCCGATTTCCCAGCACAGTATATTTGTCAATCAGCAGCCAATGTGTTAAAAGTTGAAAGTTTGCTGCAAGCTTCGAGAGATCAGCTGACTGGGCTCTGACTTCACAACTAGGTGCTGATTACAGAGTTGCACCAATCTGCATTCAACAGGTCTCCACAAAGGTGATGCAACCAATTCAATCAGCAAACTTTCAAACTTTTTGATTAGGATATCATTTAATGTATATGCACATAACCTCTGTCCTGAATTTTTATCCAAATAGAGTCTTCAGATTTCAGGACTGAGGATGTGTACACTTGCATGATATTAATATCTTATTAAAATATGTGCTGCTTGGTTTGACTGTGTCACCTTTGCAAAGACCAGTTTTTTAAGGCGTTTTAAGGACCCAATTCGGGTCCCTAGAATTGAAAATTGGGTCCCTACAAGCAGAGAAAATCATCATCGGGTCCCAAATATCAAAGAAAATCGGGTCCCTAACATTTTCCTTAAAAAAAAACCTGCAAAGACTATATAATTACTTGAATTTATTGTACAAAATTGAAAACATCAATAGGATGGATGGGCAATTTATCAATTCTCAGAATATTTTTAACAAGCAAACCTGTTAGTCATGGTCCCATGATAAGTATGGATCTGCACTTTATCTTCATGTTTGTATTAGCTCAATATTGCTACCTTTCACGTATCATTAGTGGCAACAAGGCAATAAAGTTTTGATAATTTTTTGTGACAGTGTAGATACTGTACAATGTGTGTGCAAGACTTAACTTTTTGTCATATCTCTGTGGATCACCTGTGCAGTTGTCATGGATCCCAGATTGGGAAATCTCAGGCTAATACAGTATATACTAGATAAAAAACAATCCTGGCATTAAAATTCTTATACATCCATTTGAATAGTACTACTTACCAATACGTATGTACAACAGATATTCAACTGGCTTCCTTGGAGAAGGATCCATGATTGTTCCTTGCATGCTGAAACCAACTAAGACAATTTCCAATATCTTAAAAAAGTAAAAGATTTGGATATTATATTTTTTCACTAGCAATTTATTTTAGTTGCTGAGATGATGAGTTTGACCTGGTAAAAGGTAGGTAACATCAAATGCAATGGTGTTGCTGCTAAAAAACATTAAGAAATCCATTTACCAACCCTAACAAAAGCATCTAGCAGTTTTATACATTGCACATAAACAAACAACATAAATATCTAAAATAACAATTTGAAGAGGTTATAACAATTAGTAACATCTTGAAAAAATGACTTACTAGAGCTGTAATCAATATACACAGATATCCAACAGAGGCATATTTAATCTCCACAGCACATCTTGCTTTTAGTACTGTGGTTTCATTCCCATTACGTCGAGCTATGTCATTGGGATCCAGTGAACCATAAACATTTAAATCCTCTGAGGCAAGCAAGTATGCAGCAATGACAATAAATCTGCAAAAAATTTTATGTGAGAAACAAGTTTAATAATTTTATTTAGCACATGAAAGCATATGCTGACTACTGAATTTGAAAAGAATCCTTTCCCAGCAAAGAATCAAATGCTAAGGTCTTACAGAGTATATATTTCGCCCACAAAGTAGGCATCATCAGCTTTGCGAAGTGCTTGTGGTAAAAATTGAATTAATGAAAACCCACAAACTCGTGCTTTATATTAAGCTGACAAAAACTAGTTTAAACCACACCATATTCCTTCACATCCACTGCATCTTTTTGCACATATCAACATATTTCAACAGCACCACTGAAATAAAAAACCTAGCTTTCAGATATATTGGTTGCATAATGCAAAGCTTTTTTGCCGAGTATGTTGTATCAACTTTTTCACACACAGTGATATACACCAGCAGTTCAGTGCAAATAAGTTCAAACAGCTTAAACGTACAGGACTAGATGAATGAGAGCCAGAATTGATCCTGGGAGAACAAAATCATCACTTCCAGTGTTCCACCTTCGTTTGAATGCAAAAAGGCCAGGCATATCTCACCAAATTACTACATCTGTTGCTTAGTCAAATGACAGTTTACTCATATTTAGCACTTCATCACAGACTGATTAGCAAACAATACTTTGTACATGCCTAAAAACATAAAAAGAAAAAATGGCTTGCAAGTGGTCAGTCTACTTCAGAAAATTCATTGAAATTTTCTGCATAGGTTTAGTCAACCAAAAATGAACAAATTGCTTGCACGGTCAGCTAGAAAATCTGAGTAAAGTATGCTGACTTACATGTAGTCAACAAACTGTTAATTCTACTTTTGTATGTAAATCGGTACAACAACTAATACACAAAATACTGCATACAACTCATCAAGCAAATACCTTTGCAGCTTAAGCATACAAGATTGAGTTTGATACCTGGAATTCCTAAACACCTTGAAAAGGCTAAATTTTTCATTCCAAGTTGTATTAAGACAAGCTTGCAACTGTTGTTTTGCAACTATACTGCAGTACTTTAGGCTGAAAGACCTTTAGATAACCTAACACGCAAAATTT
>JGI24159J19872_10003994_pt1 | contig 18681 bp, 14 predicted proteins | sample Ectturendosymbi4_FD_19872 | JGI IMG/M metagenome (IMG submission 19872) | reverse complement strand
ACATTTTGGTGGGAATCTGGGTTATCGCCTGTATCCAAGAACCATCTCACCACTTTTTGCAAACCTCCCGTGGACTACGTATTTTCATGCTTGTGTTACGTAATAGTTCACTTTATTCGTAACAATTGTCTTTATTTGTCAGATCAGCGCGTGCGCTGATGGTGTTGGCTTGACTTCTTTACCAATTACTGTGGCATGGTAGAACTAGTTAAACGAATTCAAAGTCAGCAATTGTTAAAACCCAGAACCATTTAGGCTTGTAATTATGTCTCAGCCGGGAAAAAGGAAAAATAAAAGTTTGCTGGACTTCTATTCTAAAAAATCTAGAGATGACTCCACGGAAAATGTCACTGTATGTCGTGACGTGAAGGTGGATTTTGAGCAAACGATGCTTCAAATAAAAGGACGAACCAACTTCTACCTTAAAAATAACTAAAAGCGAGAAGAATCGGACTGAACATTTATAAAGGGACGGTTGATGACCAACATCTAAGTTAACAAAGAAGCAAATGTTGAGCTTTCTAACATTTTTCAAATTCAGATGCTCCAAACCATCCATTTAGATGATTTACATTTGTAAGTACGAATCAATATCAGAGAACACCAACCAAAGTCATTGATGATGAACAACCTTTGTTCTATAGTCCTGAGTAGATATTACTTTTTTTGGATGCTGGCAACGTAATCAAAAAAATAATTGGAAACCCCTCAGGAGAAAAGCGCTGTAAAAAATGAAAAACGCAAAGAACCTGCAGCATGATTACTGCAGTTCAATTTGCAATGCACTGATGATGATAACAGGAGTCATCGAAACGTTTGCAATATGTCGTTTGTATCGTTTTCCTTGGCCGTGGTTTTTGTTATGACAATAGATATCTACTCGAGTATCCATACCTCAAGCCAGGTTTAACACCAGTTCCTCATTCAGTGGATGCACGTAAGCCTGCGTTCACCTGCCTTTCAAATCTTGAAGAAGATGATATACTCAGAAATTCTGCTACTTCATCAGATGATTCAGATGGTGATATGTCTTATGAGAGTTTTTGTCACATTTGTTTTTTATTGTTCCTTACTTATTTGACCAGGCTGAAGGAAGTGACTTAAACCTTGATTTGAATCTACACAAATATCATTGAGTTGTTGGCATCCAGATTACAAGAAAAACAGCTGCTTCCTGCTTCATCCCAGAACCAATACCACACCTTATGGAAACAGAGAGCAAGGTTTTCTTCAGTTTTTTACTTCCAGTGATAGTGGGGTCTACTGTCATGATATAAAGTACCTCTTAGAAGCAATGGGTCTGACACGAAATAAAGTTGAAGAATGGATGCTCTTCATTGATAGTTCGAAAGGAAGTCTCAAATGCCTGCTGTTACATAATGGCAGTAAATATGGATCGGTACCCAATTGGGCATTCAGTGAAGCTTAAACAAGAGTATGATACCGTCAAGATGTTCTTGCAAATGCTGAAATCTGAAGACTGGGTTATATATGTACGTAGTTAAAGACAGCAAACTTTCTCCTTGGACAGAAAAGAAACAACTTTGGTAAGAGACAGTCTAACTGTTGGAGATAAGAACATGATAAACAAGCCTTTAGTAGATGCCAAGTATTTCCATCTTCGACCTCTTCACATAAAGTTAACCTTAATAATAAAGCAATATATGAAGGCTTCTTGACCATGATGGAGTTGTTTCATTTATGTTGGCAACACTTCCCCAGCTCTAAGTGAGGAAAATATAAAATCAAGCATATTTGTTGGACCACAGATACGAAAACTGCTAAAGGATTCAAACTTCGTCAGCGCTATGACGCTAGTAGAAGCAAGAGCTTGGAATGCTCTTACATCTGTTGTACGCAGTTTTTAAGAAGGAATAAATCAGCTAACGGCTGAGATTTAGTCAAAGAGTTGTTGGCAAGTTACTACACATCGGGATGTAATATGAGCATCAAGCTGCATTATTAGAAATCTCATTTAGACAAACCTCAAGACAACGTTTTCAGGGTGAACATTTCCACCAGGATCCACCAGGAAATCCAAATTATGGTGATCGTTAACAAGGACGGTGGGACATGCAAATGAAGGCAAACTATTGCTGGAGCCTAAATCAAGACTGCCGCAATCAATCACAAGATAGAATTGTGGAAGGTTACTAAAACGCAAGTTTCTAATTTCTTAATTGCAAATCATGATCTCACAACTCAACATAGTTTTGTGTTTCTTTTGCTTCGGAATGTGGTTGAGTTTTGTTTTGAAAATCTGTAGATAAAATTGTGTGTGTGTTACTTAGGCCGTTTGACATTTGTCTGTCCATTTGTGCTCATATGCTACCTCATGATAACAAATGAATCCAATTTGAGAACAAAATCGCAAAATTTGTCAAGTGTTGGACTCAGGCCCGCAACCAGGGGGGGGCATTTGGGGCATTTGCCCCTCCCGAAAATTTCCTACTATTGCATAGCAATTTTGACAGTTGCAGAAACTTTCAAAGAATAAAGATCCAACAATTTTTGAGAAGCCTTCTTGGAATTTTTCTTTGTCCTACTGGTAAATTATCTCCTTACAAGATTTATCTTGAGACAGGTTATCTGATCGAAAATTTCTTAAATGACTGGCATTCAACCACAAATATGTTGGAAGTGTCAACTTGAGAGATAGTTTAAAATGTTCGTATTTCTAAGGCATTTTTTATCTATATGTTCGTGTACTATTTTTTCTTAGACAGGCCTCAATATGCCCTCATGAAACTTTATAACATTAGGGTACTGTTGAACCGTGCAAATTGCTTAAACTTTCAAACTGATTAGAGAAATCTTGAAATAACACTTAGTGCCACATCAAACCGCTTGTTCTTCTACGACCTGATTATTTTTATTAGGAGCAAAGCGAATCACCATTATTTATGTAGTACATTTTTTAAATGTTGTTTAGCTGCATTTTCGGTTCCAAACCTGACAGTTTTCACCCAAATTTAGCATGAGGACTGTTCCACATTTTAGTGTTTTTCTTGGTTGATCCCAGTACCACGGCTTGGGAAAAAGGTTTAGCAAAGTGTCATATGAGTGCTAGTCAAGTGTTGAACGCACCAACCTACTAGACCACTTTGGCTCCAAATGACGCTTTAGCAGACCATAACTTTTGCAACCAGTGCAAGTCCTGAAAGCTCATAGCCCTAAACGTTCTTCTAAAACATTTCACACCATTCATTGATGCCATAAAAAGCTATTTTGCCCCAAACACACCTGATCCGTTATGCGCCAAAGACACCTGACCCGTTTTGTCAGAATTGGTAGCGTTCAAAAATCCCCTCACCTTTGACATAGGCTCTCCCTAAGTTTGGGATCTTCGTTTGTGATAGAAATTCAAAAATATGCCAGAAGAATAGAGCTAGAACCAATTTGCGAAACAAGACGAGAATTGGGCAGGTTTACTACTGTAGCAGCCTATACATCTGTCACACTAAAGCCATGACTACACTAGTTGAGTACGGAACCAGGTGCTTGTATTAGGATACTAATTTTTACTCCGTCCTGATCGTTCGGTCTGCATCTTGATTAAAACTGAAAAGTTCTCATTTTCGGAAATGTTACAAAGAGAACTTTTATCTGTGTGTCAGCCTTATGCAGAATCGCATGGAAATATTTTCAACTGCGGCTAAGAGCACAAAAAGCACAGTCACACCATTACTGACAAACGGGTGGTAAAAATCTAAAATCTGTTAACCACAAAAAATCTCTGGGAGCTGTACTAAATACTGAGCTCTCAGATGACAAAGACATTCAGAGACAACTGCGATATCAATATTGTGCAGCAAACAAGCAGCGAAGCTCTTTTTCCCTATGTTCAAATGCAATTAAAATTGTACATTTTCGTTCCTTTTGTACGCCCATGTATGCATAACAAATATGGTGGAATTTCAGAAAGTCATGCATGCAAAGATTGCGTGTGACCAGTGTTTTTTTAAAGTTTTTTCGGAGGGTGTCGTGGTAGCGCTTTAGGGTGTCAATACGATTTTCCCTTCTATGTCTGATATTTTCAACTGATTTTCATAAAAATTCAAGTTTCTCTTAAAATAAGCCTAATTGTTCCAACACACATTCACTTTTGGCAAAAAACTAAAGACAATTTCATAAATAGAAAGTTTCAGTGTCCATACTCATTCATTCATTTTCGTGCTCTTTTCCCTTTGAGGAGGGTCGCGGCGGCAGCATCCCTAGGTCGACCCGAAATACTTCACGATCATCAACAATCTCAGAAAGATCCCTTCGGTCCACACCAAGACGGGACCAAGCAAGGTCAGAGATGTAGTCACGCCACCTGGTCTTTGGACCTCTCGCCTGCTTTCCCGCGGGTGTAGCCATCAGGACTTGCCTCGCCAATCTTCCCTGGGCGATACATGGCCGAACCAACGTAGCTGGGATTTTTCGATACGGAGAAGTGTTGTGGACTTTCCGTGGTTGACGCATTTCAAACCTGTGCACTTTGTCAAGAAGTTCCACACCCTGAACTCTTCGCAAAAACCCCATCTCTGCCGCTTGTTCTTGAAAAAGTAATTTTTTAGTCGTTACTCGAGGTTCACACTAGGGTTGCAGTGGGGGTGAAGTGTTCGCCGCCCTTAAAAATGTGTTCGCCGCCCCTAAAAAAATGTGTTGGACATAGTAAAGGTTGGACCCGTCTCAGAGACTCTTCGCACCCCGTGGTGTCCCAAGCTGGTTACGGGCCTGGAGGTTCATGACCACAGATGATGGTCGAAACAATGACCGATTCAAAAACTGAAAGCTTTGCGATCTTTGAAAGCTCCCGTTTTCATCACGAAGCAATAAAGCTCACGCAGAACTGCGTTTGCTTTCGGAATCCGATATTATCAATCTCTTTGTTCCGATTTCCGTAACTCACGAATACCACCGCAAGGTACTGAGGTACACTTCACCTGCTGCAGTGTATAGCCGCTCACTTGCAGCATACACTGCTTTGGGAGTCTTGAGAAACATAATACGTCGGTCCTGTAGGGGCTGATTTTCGTTCCTGATTGGATGTTCGCAGCTGAAATGTGCATTTTGAAGGCCCTGTTGAGAAGTTGCTAGCAGTAGCCTACCAAATTTTTCGCAAAAAGCAATGGGCAGATTCTGCAGTTCCCAACGGTGACACCCTAGTCCACTCGGCTAACCCGGTCATATACTTTCACGAGGTCGACAAAACATGCGTACGCGTCTTTGGCATGTTCCCAAGATTTCTCGAAAATTTGTTGGAGAGCAGAATTTTGTTCTGTTGTGCTACGGCCGCGACGAAAGCCGCACTTGGTATCATCCAGCTTTGGTTCCATTATTTTTTTATTTCGCGGCAAGTTTTCACAAGGCAATTGGCGTACACTTTTCCAGGGAAAAACTTTGCTCAGTTCTGTCAGGTGAGGTGGCAACGTTGGCAAAAGGAAAGCACCATATGAAATTTTTAGTTTTCACAAGTCGCAGTAAAACATCATTTTTTAGTTTCTCACAGCGGTTTCAGTGCGGCCCTAATAGCCAAAATCTCATTCCTAGCTCTCACAGTTGCCTCACTCGACAACTACCTTGTTTTGAATGCGCGCAGCAACTGCCGACCTTGTGTCTTTATTATAGTGTGATGCATCGCCAGGCAAGCCGATCGCAACGGTGAAACAGTCACTAAAACACTTGCATAATGCATTAAAGTGCTTTCACATTTTCGTACGCTGTACAAATCTGCGGCAGCACAGCAACAGCCGTCGCGAGGTGGTGCGCATGACAATGCGCAGATACCATTCTTATAATTTCCGCTTCCAGCTTCTGCGCTGGAGAATTGTGTCGGCCTATTATTGCATCCCATGCGGCAATAACCACATACGGGAAAACATACTTTCCTCAAATCGTTTTGCTTCAGTACAAACCAAAACCATATCTTTTTGACTTTCAGAATTTAGGGTGTCATTGCAAAATTTTAGGGTGTCATTTTGACACCCAAAAACGGCTTAAAAAAACACTGCGTGTGACCTATAATTTTGCATGCAGAGCCTGTACAACCTGCCCTGGAGAGCGAGTGTTAGTAGTCATAACTCATCAAGTTCAATGCACCGGTGACATTCCCACATTTGAGGCATTATTAAGAAAAAATATGTAGGCCTACTTGTTTCTCGAAAGATGCAGAAGGTCTAATAACGTATGGTTGCCTGCTTTGACGCAGTCAGATTGTTTATATTCGTCCTCATTCTTTGAACACTACAATCGCATTTTACTTTGTGACTGAGTGCTCGAGCATTGCAGTGTTTGTTCGTTTGAGGGTGTGCATGTCACAACGCATTCGTACTTTAGCTGGGCTTGACCAGTTTAGGAATAAGAGTCCCACTCTGTAGGGGTGTTGTACCAAGTGAACAAATAGTGTTAAGAATGCGTCTGTAAACCTGAGGTTTCGGCCTCCAACGCCGTTTCAAAACCTTCTGTTGAGTGAGTGTCTGTAGCCTGGTGTTAAGCGAAATTTCTGACCTTTGCGAAATTGCTGACCTATTATTTTTTGTCAGGTATTTTGTTTTTCAGAGTAAAGGAATACAGTTTGGCGACTACTTTTTGATGTGTGTTGTGTAAAATAAAACTTTTTGGTTAGACGTCAGATACCCACAACAAGCTACACTACGGAATAAGTGAAACCCGTGAAAAATATTGAACTTAATCTTAGACTTCAACCATATTTCTTTTTCTAACTGTAACATAAACCCTAACCTGGCACACTTACCTAAACACCAAGCCCTATGCCCTAATCATCAGTTTTCTCAGCGTATTTTATATGTAGAATGTTGACCTGTGCATGCGCATATGGCGTGAAGTCAGAAATGTCGCTTGACACTGGTGATTCAGCCTCCAACGCTGCTTTTTATTAACCAGCGTTGTGCAGAATGTGTGTGATTGAACTATGGGCTTCGTGTCTGCGGGCAAAAATTTTACCACGGTTGAATAAACACAATGACTTTATCAAATGAAATTTCATGAATATTTCCCCCCCGAAATGAAGAGCTGGTTGCGCCCCTGGTTGGACTTGTGTGAATTGCATAGATCTTTCAAAACTCTGTCCATGGAAAGAAATCCTTTCTCAGCAAAGAATCAGACACTAATATCTTACAGAGTATATACTTCGCCTACGAAGTAGACATCATCACCTCTTATTCAAATAGAGAGCATGAGTCGCGTATCTTTCAAAATTATTCTAAAAACTTGCTTCTTTGATATTGTGAATCAATGCAATAAGCAGTGCCCAACGAAAACTTCTTTTCATTTTGCAAATGCAAACTTATGTGGTAGAGCAAAAATAAAAGATGGTTTATCTGCAGTCAGTGTATTGCATGAAATTTTAAGTGTATTATCAACTTGAAAAGGATAGAAACAATGAACAAACATGAAATTAACAAGAAGGATTCAAAACAACTTAAATTATCGGTACGGAAGTAATTCTAGTGAGTGGGGTAATATCACCGATAATTTCAATAGATTTTTGAGGAAAATTAAAATATAAATGTAAATTCAAACAAAGTAATGCATTTCTGGCTGTCAAAGTGTGTCCTTTGCTGTTTTATTGTTTGCAGAGGTGTCGTTGCAACAAGAAGTCATTCATCACTATGTTCACTTAGTGACCACTTGCCTTGCCTGGAGCCACAGCTGCTGGAATCCTTTGCTTTACATGTTGGTACAAGAAGACGTCAAGAAACAGGTGTGTTTTGCACTTGGAACATCAAAAGGTTGAACGTGCGTATGTTGAATGAAAAGCAGCGTTGATTCGACGTTGCCCAAAAATAACAAAATAAGGAGAAAGTTTTCTTTATGATTAAAAGCTAGCAATAAACTGGTTTGTGAAGTTTTGTGGAGAACCAAAGAAAGCTCAAGAGTGTCGGCGGCTTGAAGTTTAGAGATGTGGATTTAGACTCGAGGCATGTATCGAGACGAGTTTTTATAAGTCTCAATCTCAGGTCTTTGTCTCAGTCCTATCAGGTCTCGGTCCAGAGCGCTTTGTCTCGAGACTTGGATGTTTCATGTGCATGTAGTTCATATTGATCGCAAATGGCCACATTTTCGGGGAAGGATAAAGCAACTATTTACAAAATTTGATGAATTTGAAAAGCGTAAGTTTCGGTTAACCTTACTGTCATTACGGAGCGTTGGAAAATGTTCTTTTCTTGGTCATAAAAAACTACCTGTTGCAGAGCAAAAATTATCTGCTTGGATACGAAAGGCACAGGTGTACGGGAGTGCTTATTTTTGAGATGCAAAATTTTTTTGCCCAAATTTTCTCTTTTTTCCCAATATTGTATAAGCATCAATTTTTACTTTCAAGACTAATACTAATCCGTGTAAAAAGTCAAGGGGTCTGCATTCCAAATTACTGTGCGCCAAATATCAGTAACAAATCCACTGAGCGTGAGTCGCCTTCATGCATTTCTTCATTTACAAAAATTCAAGGCGGAAGTTTATTCCCGTGAAACTTCGTTGATGAAGGTTGCTTCAACTCGTTTTGGTGATTGCAAACTGGCGGATTTCTCAAGTCTTCACCAACGAATCGCTAAATATAATGTTTGCACCAGTAACATTATCTCAAGCAAAATTATTTTTTCTTTTCAGTCATTCGCGTAAAAAAGTAATAAAGTTAAAAAATTTGTGAATTGTCACATATGTTGTTGCAGTACCAAACGTAACTAGTACTTCTATTTTCGGGGAGAAAGTTTAGGGCGAAATCTTGGAACTGAACTTTTGGAGCAAAGTCACAGGTTTTTAAAAATTCAGTGCTGATTTCATATAAAGATTATTTAGTATTTATTAAAATAAATATTTAATTGTTTATTAGTTCGTTCTTAGGCAAAGCAACGGAATGCCGGAGCGTGAAGGATATCGGTATCAAAATACCGAAAATCAACGCGGAAGAATAAAATGTTAAAATCACTCTTGTTAGCCACTTCTGTTATAGTGAACACTGAAATTCTTTACAGTTATTGTTTATGTTTTCATCTCAATGCATATCCACACCCATACAAAACGCAGTCTATCCTCGATCGATATTTTTAGTAAGGACCAGGTACCAAGCTTTCGAATTCACTGCCCACGCATTTCGCAGAGTACATTAAATTCTTTTATTTTGCTCCGAATTGGGAAAATTTTTTCTAGTCAAAGGCCTCAAAGGCTGCATTTCAGTTAACTGAATATTGGTTAGGCTGCAACTTAAAAAGTGTGCACAAAGAATATTACAAAATATCCTTCTTCTTCTTCTTTATAACATTTGATGCACTGGCGTATCCAGAATTTTTGATAAACTGGGGCCAAGTTCCATACATTTTACATATTCTCCAAATAATTTCAGTGAAAACCAAATGAAGACCATAAAGGTCACCCGTTTGTTAAATTACCTAAAAGTAGGAAGTTTGATGTGGAGCCAAGTTGGGAAAACGTCAAAATTCAGGTTAATTTGCAATACTTTTCGGAAAATAAGGGTTCTGTGGATTTTGGCCACATGCCTTGAAACTGTCTGAAATACCTGCCGCTAATTTTGAAACGTCTTTTTTCTTTGAACCTCTCCTTCCAGTGCAGCATATTTATGATTTTTGTGTGTTGTGTAATGATGATAAGCATTGTATTTTTTCACAGTGGCGATGATGGAGTTTCAAAGTAAGCACATTATTCCATCCTTTGCAGTAGTCGTCGGCAAACTGTGGGCCTATTGCGCCGCGCAACATATTCTGTTGTGGCCCGGGTGGTTTGTAAGAGCTTACATTCCTGCGCCGGTTGCGTGGGCTAAAACATAGGTTACTATAACAGCTGGGGACATTGCTTGGTTGACGTCATCAAACCATTGCTTTTGGCATTATACGGTTTATGACATTAGCATAGTGTTTTATGTAGGTAACTGAATACAGCATCAGTTTGAAATTGGACCTTTATAAATGTGCATGGGCCTTTCATTGCGAGTGAAAGGGCGGTTTGGGCCAACATAACAGTAGCTTGCTGATCACTGGTTTACAGCAACTACATAAAACTGCAATTCACACTCTTCATTGAATACTCTTCTTGCAAGTACTTTTTCTGATCTTAGGCTTTGGCATGGTCCGTCACGAAATAAAAAAAATACTAGCGTTACTTGTTTCCATAGCAACAATTGAAGTAAATTAATAACGAGCCTTGAACCTTGCTATCCTCTTATCAAACTACAAAAAATGCATGAGGGTTTGTCTTGCCTGCTATCCAGGCCTCCTATTTGAATAATTTTTAGTAATCCTAGTGTGTACATGAAAAAAAACATTTATCTACAAAAAAATCTCAGAAATGTTATGTTGCAAAAAGACATATGAATGCAGAAACATGAGGTGAAACGGTGATAAAAATAATGATTTACTTACAGTTACTCTTCCAATTTTTGTCTGTAGCGTGAACAACCTTTAGATCACTTTTTCATTGTTCAAGACGTTTTGTATAGGGCTGGTAAAATACTCCATCAACCACATCTCTTACTAATTCAGACTTAGTTGTCCATGTGTAGCCTTTTCGCTGGCTTCTTGTCAGTGTTTATTTTGCCAACAAGCGTTCCATAGCCGTCTCTATTTTAGCGAGTTTGTTTTTGTTTCAAAATGAGTAAAAGTGAATATATACTTTGTGCTGATGCAGAAGAGTGTGGCAAAACCATAAATCTGTTTATGAAACCAGAAAGTATTCAAACCTCCGAATCATCTAAGCCTTCTTTCATGTTACGCAGATAATCCCAGAAATCAGGGATAGATTTATTGGAGAAGGGCACATTTTTAAATAGCCTCCAGTTGATGGTTAGGCACATGATGGGGACATGTAGGGTCACATTTGCAAATGAACTTGGATCTTGTGTGAGATCTTGTGGTTTTTCCTAAACCGTGCGCAACTGCATGGCTGTTTTGATATCGATACTGGTGGGAGAGTGTGAAACTGACTGATAAAGTTTTATTTCACCAATATAAGTACTTTTTTTTCTCATGAACGTATGCGAACACAGTTTTGACCGGAAGATATGTTTATTATATTGTAGAAGTTACTGTAGTTAATTGCCAAATTTTATCTTTAAAAAACCCACATTTAACAGAATTTTTCATAATTAAACTTAGACACCCAGGTGAACTCAAAAAAAGTTGGGGAAGCATTAAAGTCAAAATCGATGGCCACCACAGATAGATGTGTCAGTATGGTGCCGACCAGGTCGATCATCATATATTTTATACTGCTCGAGTAGACGTCAGCTCCAAGCATGTGTTACAACACCTTGCTAATGCCCGTTTTAGTTAGTGTTGAACTTAGATTAGTTTTGTTATGATTTATTTAATCACACCGTTTCTACTAACTTGCCAGTGGTGAGTCCTTTTTCATCCAATCGAAGCCATCCCCTCAACTAGCCTGCCATATGTTTCTAACTCTCTCTGCCTCCTTTTCGTACTTAACACTAGCACAGTGACTAACAGAAACTACTTTAACGCAGTTCCTGGAGTCGTATGATGGTTTTAACACATAAAGCATTGTTCTCTAATTGACCAACGGCTAATATATACAACAATTGCGCTTTATTCCAATTGAAGACACTTTAGAAAGTCAAACATTATTTGTTCCAATTTTCCTATCTTTACAACCTACTTATCTTTTGCACAGAAACTGGACTCATAATTTTACAGAATCCATGTCTCAGAATTTGACTGTAATATTAAGAGCTAACATAATCGCTGCTCTCTGACCGAATTCCACTATTCAATGATTCGCTCTCTTTTCCCTTGAACAGCTCAGACCTCGTAGGTTCTGCGCATGCGCTTTACAATCAGACTTGTTTTTCTGTCACCTAACATCTGTAATTGAGTTTTGCGTTATTGACCTAGGATCGTGGCGCTTTGTAATTACTGTTTGTTTTTAATATTTCACACCTTGTGACTTTACTTCCCAGACTCCCTCGTGACTTTCTTGTCATATGCAGATGTCTGCCTTTGTAATTTCTACTTTATTTGGTAATAACCTGACTCAATTGGTTTCTGTAAGGTTATTTTCAGGCTTTTTATCAGACAGTTTCCTTGAACAATATGTTTTTCAGGTCACTCTTGACATATTTCGGGTCATCTTTGACATAGGTAGTCTTCCTGTTTGCTATCATTTCGTAATCGCAAACATTTGTAATATGCCTGTCAATCAAACTTGGTTGCTTGTCAATCAAATGATTCGTAATGTTATTGCCTTAAGCTGTCAATCATACTTGCCACTAAAATGTCGTAATTCGACCTGCAAGACATTGGCTTCTGCATTGCTGCATATGGCTTTTGCAACCATTTTTGCATTAGGTAATTCACTTGGTAATGTTTCCCATGACTGTCTTGGTAAATAGTGCAAGCGTTAAGGTATGCTGTTTTAAAAGTCATGCTTGGGTAATTCTATACTTTAGCTATCTAATTACATCTTGTATAGTTTAAATGTTTGACTTTCACACGAACACATTGCGGTAATATACACATAATACATGGCGTTACCACAGCTTGCAATAATATCATTACACTTTATGCATGGTAGTATCGCATTGCCGATACTGACATAACTTCAGTTAAAACTATCATTGCTAATCCTCATTACACCATTTGACACACGTTGCAATATTCCCATCCAATGCAATGCAATATACACATACACAATCAAATGTAGTTTAACATAGCTTTGTTTTGCCATGTTTTGGGCTTAGCGTTGTGCATGAATATTATTATTAACTTCCGATGCACAAGATATCAACAGTTTCGTCATTAATGGAGCTGTTTGTCCTCGTTGCACCATCTTCTTAACTTCCCTGCGTACGACTTTGCAACTGGAGTATTTCGCTGCTTGTAATGCTTTGTCGACGTAATCGAACCTTCACTTTAATGATCTCCTTTACTCGTCGTTGTCGTGGACAGTTTTGTCATTACATGCCCATCCTTCAGAACGTTACTTTAGATCGTTTATCGATTATTCCTTCTGCAGGAGGTTTCTCCTTTCTGATCGAGGCGTTGCGTGTTTCAACTTTCGCCCTTGAACACTTCGCTTCGCATCGCCGCGCTGTGTTGTCTCGTTTCCTGTTGTTGCAGGGTGCTTTCCGTCGGGGAAGTACCTTTAGACTTCGCCAGTTTCTTACATGTAATGGCCTCGCTCTGTCTTCCAGTTCTTCTGTAATTTAGCATGTAATTAGTGCGTACACTTCATCACGGTTAATAATTATTTACGCATACGATTTTAATACATTCGATTTACGTTCGGTTTGCAATTTCCCAATTAACAACACATTAAATATCATTCATGTTATGGCTCAAAAATACCATAACACATGCAAAAAGATCTTGGGGTGCACGTGTCTTCTCGTGTTCAGCGATTAGCTCCTTGGATTTCCAAAACTCATCTAAAATTTTACCATTCGTATATCAATTTTCTACCTGTAATGTGACCTCTGTGCCCTGTTTAAGAAGACCATGTTTGTTTACGTTCAATACCCGCACTCTAGATGGATATTATCAATTCTAGCATTCTGTAGTTTTGTTTTTTGTGTGTATCATTATTGATGGGCATTTCCGTGTTTTGAATGTTGAATAGATCTTTCGCTTGATTGTTATTAATTTTTGTCATTTGCTTTTTTCTCACAGACTGCTAGTAGTTGTGGGAATAAGCCATGATAATTTCAGGCCATAGCTCCTTGGCTCTCATTGGTATTTTTCTATAGACAAACAAAGTATAAAACGCATTTATTGGCATAGTATAAAGTGAATAGCATAACTGTAAGACTATTTACCCAAATGGAGGGGTATAGAAAACGTCTTAAACAAGAGCGTAAAATTTGCAAGGATAAGTCAGGTTATCTTTTGGGGTACCCAAACAGAAGAATGTTACAAAAAACGATGGAGAAATTTTTTTGAAACGCGGCTTACTTTCATAATTAAATGACTTTCAGAAATATCCATCATCTTTAAAAATTTGAGCTACTCAAAACCACCCTATTGCAGTATAGGAAGAAATTGAAGGCACTCTTGAAACTTTAGAATAGAACGCTAACCAAGCAACACTAAGCTTTGAAAGATTTTTACACGGCTGTTGAAATGAATGCTGCGAGTAAATTGAGGCTTTTATTAGTATTGTTTGCTACTTTTTGAACTATGTAGAATTTATCTTGGGGTTTATTATGTAGACCAGGGTTTCCCAAACTTACTCAGTCCATGTACCCCTTCAGCATTTCACGAGATGATCGTATACCCCTAAAATTTCCTATGACAAAAAGGCTGAAGAAAATAACAAAACTATATTAACGAACAAGCATACAATGAAGTTTGAAAATAAAATTCACTACTATATGTATAAATAATTCGAAATGAATGATATAGAAACGTACTTTCTNTTTTCTATTGCTANCCTTAAATGTAGCCCTGCAGATAGGCAAATGTACCCCTAGGGGTACATGTACCCCAGTTTGGGAACCCCGGATGTAGACAGTAGAAAGATAGCTTACTTGTTTTTGGGCTGTTGTAATCAAACTCTGTTTATTGCAGCTTGCTGACTTGAGACAAATAAAACTAAGCCTGCTGAGGAGCACTCAACACTCCAAAAATGTTTCACGCCAGGAACAAGTTCAGGTACATCGCCGAATATTATGAATCATCAAAAGCTCAAGTAGACCTATCATGTTTTTGCAAAATATACGAAGTTTTCAACTGCAATGGGATTATTTAACTATCAGTGCGAGACAGCCATTTGCACTGCATCAAATCAAATGGTTTCTCCCTATAGTAAGTCCGAGATGTATTTCCATGGATGTTTGTGCCTGTTGCGAAATTGGGAAAAGAGGTTCGACAGAAAACCGAAAATACTCAGTGGGCAAACCCCACCTTCATCACAGAAAAGTATCAAAATTTCGCATACATTTTAAGAAATGCAACTGAAAACCATGTCCCAAAGGTGGAGAGGCAACAACACCACAGTTGGATAACAGAAGGAATTCGTGACTTATTCGGAGAAAGATAAAAAACAAAGGCAATGAGACTAGACATCGTGAATTAGAAAAACTTATCAAACTAAAGTGTACTCAAGCGCATGAAGAATTTCTGAATAGGAAGTACGCTGAAATTGAACAACTAATCAACATAAATTCAAAGGTAGTACATATGAAAATAAAAGAAATCAGCAACAAGAAAACCTGCAATATGGCACCAGGGTGTTTGTAAGCTAAAAATGGTGATCCTTTTTGAGGGGAAGACATAAAAGTGAGGTGGAAGGAATACATTACAGAATTTTATGGGAAACCTATTCGGGGCTCCCAACCTTTCAACTTTGAAGAACTTTTGACACGACCTACAATATTGAAAAGCGAACTCAGAAATGCAGTTTTGAGTATGAAGAACGGTAAAGCAGTCGGGCCTGATCCAAATTCTACCGAATGAATTAAAAGCTCTCGATGAAGTTGGAATCGATGTCTTGTATGAAATATTGAATGAAACTTACAACACAGGGATATTCCTCGAGAAATGTCAAAATCAATTTCTGTGGCACTCCTGAAAGCATCGGGAGTTGAATGCGGCAATGTCAGAATCATACGTTTAATGAGTCATATCATTAAAATCCTATTCAAAATCATAATGTTCAGAATGAGATCCAAAGTACATGCGGCAGTTTTGGAACACCAGTATGGATTCGTGGAAAACAAAGGAACTGGAAATGCAACGTTTTTGTTGAGAATGAGAGCTAAGAGAGCTGTACAAGTGCACCAAGCCCTCTTCTTGTGCTTCATTGATTATAAGACGGTATTTGACCGCGTGGACCACTCAACATTAATGGAACTTTAGGACTTAACAAATGCAGATGGCAAAGACGTGAGAATAATCAAAAATTTTATCATGAATAAACTGCTCCTGCTCGAGCTGGAAATTAAATCACAAAATGGGCAAAAATTCAGACGGGAGTTCGACAAAGTGTGTTCTTTCACCAGATCTATATAACTTGTACAGTGTAAGAGTGTTTCGCAATGCTGAATACCTTGATGGAATAACAATCGGTGGCACCAGCATTAATAATATTCGTTATGCAGACGTAACTGTTTTGCTCGCAACATCGAAAAACAAGCTCGAAGAACTAATAGATCAGGTGGTCTTCCATAGTAAAAATTACGAAATGGAAATAAACACAAAAAACAGAGTGCGTGGTCATGAAGAAATCACAAAGCATTTCCAATGTGCAAACTGAAAACATTAATGGGATTACCTCGAAACAAGTTGAGCAGTTCAAATATTTGGTACCATGGATCGCCAGCGACGTAAGGTGTCATAGAGATGTTCGAACACATACTGCAATAGCGTAACAAGCCTTCAAGACAGTTGATAATATTTTCAGAAATGAAAACCGATCTGTGAACGTTCGCACAAGAATACTTCTTTGAAAACAAAAAGCGGCAATTCCATTTTTGGACACATTATCAGGCCACAACAACCAGAACATCTGGTTATTTTGGGGAAATTTTGTGGCAAGAACGCACGAGGGTGTCCAAGAAAAATATACTTGGACCAGCTCAAGGACTGGATGAATTAAAACCCTCCACCTATCGTGAAGCTTTCCTATGATAGAAAAAGTTGTAAAAGTGCCTGCGCATTAGCCCTTATGTCTGGTTCAGACAATGGACTTTCATGATGATGATGTAGAATAGTTACACATACAGCAAAAGTGTTGATTTCATCATAAAACTAAGTTCTAGCATAATGTCATAAGATATAGCCTGTACGCAAAAATTTTCCAACATCAATTTAAAAAAATTCTGGCCAAATTACCATTAAATTAGGTTGATCTGAAAACAACTACTTTAATACAATCGCATTTTTGGTGTTTCAGCTCAAGACCACTGTCAACCAACCAGCGAATTATGCATCGAACATGAACCAAGCATCTGAAGGAAATATGGAGAATCCTGCCGTGGTTGAGCAACCTTGCACGCGTGTTTGATTGGAAAACGACGATATCCTTGAAAAAATAACTGTGACATGCTACAAACTAATTCATGTTTCATCAACCTACGTTGAACGACTGTTTCAACGTACACTGCAGAAAATGCAATTTATTCAATGAGTTGATCATTCTTATTGCTTTGCAAACATCACAACAATTTCTAGGCATTGATTCCTCTAAATACAAACTTTCGATTGCGTTCATACTGTACTACAGCTTATGGCATAGCTTCTAGATGTATCAAGACGTTTTGTGATATTGTTCCCAAGTTGTTTGGTTTCATTGCTACGAAACAAATTTCACCGTGTTTTTGAATGTGCAGGGTTTGCAGAAAATAAAAACAAAACATTGAGCAACAACGCGAAGCACATCAATTCAGCTTAATCTCCAGCATTTCACATCTCTGGTGCGAATATAATGCTGTGCTTCAGACTGCTAAAGAAAAAACGCAAGCTGCAACTACATCCGATTCGGTCTATGTCAGCATAGAAATTGTTAACATACAGGGGCGCGCGTGGGAATTTTTTAAGGGGGGGGCTGAAATTTTGAGAAAAATATTTTGCTCTCACTAAAGCACAAGCTACCTTATGCACTACAACATTTGTGTCATAAATGCTGTTTCAATTTTAACACATCAACACTTTTCTTGACCAGGTCCAGCAGCGAAGTCTGTTTTTCTTTGCCCATTTCCTCCCATTACCGTGATTGTGTTAATCTGTTAAAGTACGATGCGATGTAGTGTGGCACTTCTCTGCAAAATTTTGTCATTGTTTATGGAGGTTTGTAACATTCTCAGTATCCCGAGATATTGTTTTTGAAAGCACTCTTATGGTATATAGCAGCACTACTTCATACCACTTCCAGCAAATTCTGGTGTCTCAGTCGGCTATTTTTGTCACGAAATATTATCAACAGCATTTTTCTCAACATCGCAGACAAGCAAAATGCACTGCAGTACCACAACAGATTGTAGAATTATCTCACAACCACACTACATGGTTGTTGGTCGATGTCAAAAGCAAAATACCTTCACAAAGTCACCAAAACAGAATTGAAACAACAGTTTCTACACATACTCGTAAAAGGCAGCACAAGCGTTTACGAATTCCTAGTGCATCATCCAACATATTCGAGGCAGTGGTAGCAAACAAAGCTTAGCCGACATAACACTAACTTTAGAAATAATTGCGCAAGGTAGAGACAGATGCCGCCGTATAAATTTTGAAATAAGAGAATGGACAGGGACATATGCTCTTCAGGAGGCTCTTGAACAGTTGCATGCAGAGGTCGAGTGATGCCCGGGGCGACTGCTTGGTTGGATGCCCCCCTGTCAAATTCAAGTATTAAGCAGTGGTTCAGGCCTATGGTGGTGATTGTTACTGGATATACGCTGTTCGTGACNCCACAANATGACGTCAAATTNACGTTTGCAAACCAATGTTCTGGCGAAGTTTGTTGACACAACATGCATATTCAGGGACACCGGANCAGCGGTAGGGCAGGGGGAGATGTAAAAATGCTGAGGGCAATGGAAACTTATAAAAAACAAAAAAGTCGTTACCAATTATGTTTGCTTCTGTNCATCAATAATGTTGACCTCAAANATAATAACAGAAATTATAGAATATCATTCTGAATTTTCTGGATGCCCGAATAGCTACGATAAATTTATTTCAAGTCGATCTTGATAAACAATGAAAT
>JGI24159J19872_10003993_pt1 | contig 18681 bp, 9 predicted proteins | sample Ectturendosymbi4_FD_19872 | JGI IMG/M metagenome (IMG submission 19872) | reverse complement strand
ACTTTTAAATTTCTAATTTTGCCTAAATCAGTTTAAGTAGCGCAATTCGTATTGCGTCCATTGTTAAAGTAAATTGTTTTTGTGTAAGACTAAGAAAAAATAGTTACATTTATGTGGTAAAGTCAGTGTGGTGTATGACAGATAGGGTGTTGTGTAGGTAGGGGTCGTTGAGGGCTTATCAAATTTTTAATAAAATTGCTGACCATGCTGACAAAAGTTAATGACGTCATATTTTAGTGCTTGTGATGTCACATTTGCCAATGCAAATCACAAAAATTATCTAGTTTTTTTGACGTGCACTTGTGCTCCCCCACTTTGAAAATAGTTCCGCCACAAATGCGTAGGCTACTAGTAAAGCAAATGTTTCGCACTTGGTCGAAAACATTGCTGCATTGTGGGTATAAATATTTTTTGAATTTGTTGGTCACCCTTGTCGTGACATACAAGGCTAAATGTATAAGCTATCTTTGATTCCTAGTCAAGTCATTAAGTGTTTGAGCTATAGGACAATATATAGCTAGGTCAATACTTCTCAATAGCTTTGATGGAAATCCTGTTTAGTAATGGTTGAAGACAGTCTTTTGCAAAACTGCCCATCCTAATTTTGCCTTCGGCAATAACGTTGCAGAGGTTTGCCTAAAAATATAACTTTCTAACATTATACACTTGCATCTTTAAATTTTATGCTGTCTGTTTCTGAATACGTGACAACCAACGTTACAGTAAAGCCAGTTAGACAACGTCTTTGCACGAAACAAATCATGGCCATACTGTGATCTCTCACGTGTGCAGCCGTTAAACTTCACTGTCTCAAGACAGTAACCTTTCTTACAGTAAACCATACTGGATAAATGTCGGACAGAGGCAGCTAACAATCTTTTGCGGTCTCTATAAACTTGCAAAATGCTAAAAATCATGTTTGAAGTAAAAATTATAAAAATATCAGAATCAGAGATGCCATACCAAACTCTGTTTCAACATCAACATGGCTATGTATGTGTAACATCTAACATGAAAAATTCTTTATACAAAACGTGACAAACGTGACATTTACTTTTGAAACCTCTCCAACCACAAACCCTAAGAGAAAAAAGTGGGGGGACATGGCATATTATGTCCCCCCGTCTAAAAAAGTGGGGGATACACGTCCCCCGTGTCCCCCACCAAATTGGAACCCATGGTTTCAACATCAGACAACATCAGGTTTGTACTTCACAGTTTCAAGCTTATGCTACCATTCGCCAATAGAGCGCTACAAACCTCACTGAACCTAAAACAGAGCGAAGTGTCGTCATTACGTGGAGAAGTCGGTCATTCGTAACGAAAAAATGTTGTTCTCAACGCAGCGAAGAGAGTTTCTGCAGTTTGTATCGATAACAAACACATGTGAAGGAAATATTAATTAAAAAATCTTGAAACTTATGATTTTAACTTATTTTTAACCTAAAGTTAGGGTAAATGTGGTAATAAAACATCAGCTCAGTCAACATCAGATTTGTCGCAAAAACATCAGACATCATAAATTTCTCTGAAAACATCAGATCTGATGTCAGAACATCAGAAGTGGCGTGAAACTTTCCTTTCTATACTAATTCAGCAACATCGAGGCCGAGGCTGGACAGACCACATGTAATGTTATTCAAGTCTACCTTGTGACCCAACCTGGATTCGAATCCATCATATCAGCTGTGCTGGCACGTGTTCTATCCCACTATAAGTCGCACTTTTAAGACTTAGTTGAGACAGATCACTCGATAATCATACAAACAATTCATTATCTACTCCGAAGATTTGTTTCAGCAGGCCAGTAGCCAGGTTTTAAACTTTGGGTAGCAAAATACTGCAGCTCTGCGCTGACTGAGAGTTGACACATGGGCCTATGCCCAATGTCAGTGGACTTCAACGTCTTCTGAATATTTGTGATGATGATTATGGTGCTGAACACGAAATAGCTTTGAATTGCAACAAAACAATTAATGTATCTTTTTGCCCCAAAATGTATAAACAACCTGCTTCATCGAAAGTTTTTCTCAATGTTCTTCGTGTACAATTTTCTGACATAGTCAAATACCTTTGTGTATCATTAAATGCCTCACTGAAGGATGACGATGTCGTCCAGAGACAAGTGAAATCGCTGCACTGTGCAGCACCCAAGCTCAGAGACATCTTTGCTCAGTGCTTCATCGCAGTGAAAAAAACTCAATTCCGTGCCTATTGCATGCCGATGTATACTTGCCAAGTGTGGAGCAAATACACAGACTGTAGTATGAAATGCTTACAAGTTGCCTACAACAATGCCTACCGAATTATGCGTTACATACCCTGAAATGTAAGTGTTCGCCCACATCAAGTTAGCTACCGTGTCACGACTTTTGATACCTTATTGAGAAATAATCTGTACCGCTTCTTGCAACGTTGTGCATCCAACTTTTTTTATACGATCTCTTCAAATGTCTGATGCTTTTTACAAATATTCGTTTTTGCTCAATTATTTAACGCTTCTGCATAATGGTGGCCAACTGATATAGTTGTTGATGCGTTGTACCAGTGTACGCGTCTCATCAGTATTGTTTTTGCATAACAACGAAAACCTTTATGCTTCTTGGCGCCTCATGATTTCTGTATTTTCTTGTGATTTCTCTCTCACCCCAGTAGTCGACGATGTGCGCAAGGCAAATACGTAAAAGGTGAATATATGAAACTAGTAAAATACCAACCGTCAAATCTTGCTTTAAAGGTAGTGAAAACAAACGGTTGTCAGCCTCAAGCTCAATGTCTCGCGAAAACGTTAGAAACCTTGATCAAAACAGTTTGCATGCTTTTGTGCGGTGCTGAGAACCCACATCCGACTTTTTTCAGCCGTTTACTTCGTAACGTAGTCAGAATGTCTTGATTTTTTCCCACTGTCATATTCTTATATGATGATGATCAGTGAATGCAGGAAGAGGCAGTGCGCTGTTTCAGTGTTTGGCACCTACCTTTGTTGATTTTATTTATCAACTAACACCTACACTGTAATACGCTATGACTAGCCATTTGTGTTCTTGTGTTATTCCGTTACCGTTGTGATATGGACCATGACTATGATGCAAAATAAATGTTATTATTATTAGGCGCTTCCTTACTTATGAGAATACTATAAGTTGTATAACTGTTGACCGCTTACCTCTGCGGGAAGAGTTAAATCAGGAGATGGAATTCTTCAAACAAATGCTTGTATTGGCGGAAATCAGGGTCAGGTGATAATTACAGTGGGTCGCTTCGTCCACCATACAGAAAGCTTGGTACTATACTTACGCAAGTGTTTTGGTCAAAATATTTTCATAACGACAAATATCCTTGCTAAGCTTTACATTTATGTCGTAGTGGTGGATACAGAATAGGCAATTGAGCCAATCGTAAAAGGCGCATCAACAATACATAGCCAAATTTGAATCGTATTTGAACACTGGCGTAGGTATACATATAAGTGAACCCAAACGTTTTAAACGATTTGCAATCTCGATCTACAAGATTTCCCGTAAAAATAAAGTTCAGAGCAAAAACGACTCGCCTATTTTTTCCGAGCCGGGAATCACCAAAGCAGTATGTTTACAGTGTGATAGCAACAACATCACTTTTATTTTGACCTTGCAACGCCAATCCAGAAGATGGTAATACAACCTTTCGATCAGATTACATCAGCTACGAAATGCAAGCTTTTCATGCATTTATGAGACTCATTATAGGCAATCAGTGTAGACTTAAGATCCTAATAAACGTAGCACATAAATACCCTTAAACGTAAATACTTTTGAAAGCCAAGAAAAAGGCACGCATTCGTGGCTTTACTGAAAAAGAGCAGGTTTGTTTTGAGGGGTACATTTTCTCCGAACTGCCCTCTTGGGTCCGCAACTGAATGGCGCCATAGGTACCTAAATATGCAACACACCATCATCAGCCGCCTGTGTAGAACGCCTTCGTTGGATTTGGTTTCACTGCTGCCAGAAATTATTTAAGCGTTGAACGTAACGTATCGCTTTCGTTCTCGAATGATGCAACGTCCATAATGCCATTGCATTCGTAAAACAATTCTCCAACGTCATATAACCCAACATTTGGCATGCAAGAAAAGATTTTGTTCTTTACTGGAAGGAAGTGATAAGCCGTATAACGCCAGTCAGTAGGACGCGCTTGATATCAGATCGGTTTGGGCGGTGCTGAGATCTGCCAGGCTGGTGCTTGGCTTTTCAGTCATGATTGACCTGGCTGGGCTATTTCGTTTTCGCGTTTTGTTGACTTTCTGCTCACGTGGGTCTTTCAGCTTCGGTAAACTGATGTAGCGGTTTTTCACATGAATTCGGATGGCGTGGTGATGGACCGCTGTTTAATCAGATAGAATTTCTTGCACGAATCTCAAAGTGTATGGTCGCTTAATCTTTCAAGTTGTATGTAAGGACCGTTTCGTCACTGTTAAAACCATGTCATCACTTACAGACGTCAGCAATATTACTTGTTGCCCGAAGATAAAACAATTACTGCTGCGAGAAAACGAACACTTGCTTTGCACTTTTTCAGCTTCTATTCTCCACAAAGAACGAAAAGCGAGAAAAAGGCTACGCGAGGTTAGGCAGAGGCAGCAGCAAGCAGCCTGCGCAAAACCGGCGGCAGTATCCGACCGATCCAGCGAGCGTGGGCGTGACTTCTACCGTTGCAGACTGTGCGGACGCGACGCTCGTCGCAGCAATCTATTTCTGTGCCTGCTGTTGAACTGTGACGCAGTGCAAAACAGATCAAATGGGAGAAGGTAGTTTGGCGGTCTGCCTTAATCGATTGCTTCGTGTGTTGCCGGTCGCGGTTTTGCTTATTTTGGCTGACTTGCTTTGCTCAGAACTACAACGTCAACCATTGCCAAAGAGAAACAGTTCGGGATTTTGAAAAATACGTAATGTTTGATTCGCAAAGAATTGCTTGACGTACAGCATTGAGGATTTTTGAAGAATGCATGAAGATTTTCACGAGACTGAAGGTCTTACCATACGCTGTGCGAGTGATACAACCAAGTTTCAAATAGTTCCGTCTTAAAAGTCGTTCATATTTTTATGTAGCGGAAGTTTTTTTTAGTAAAGGGAAAAGTTTAAAATATAATGCATTATATATGCATTTTATAAACAATCCATACGATGAAAGTAAACAAGTTAGCATGTTGAAGTACAGTGAGAGCGGGAAATAACAAAGCAATTTTTGCCCTATGACCACAGGGAAAACAGATCGCAAGAAGACAAGTGAAAAACCCATGTAGCCTTCAGCTTTGAAAATGTGATGTGTCGGATAGGAAATGCGGGAAAGTGAATCAGAGATCAAAATCGGTAAAAGGTCTGGTTGTAGAGCACGAGGTAGAACGCTCCGCTTGACGCTATCGGTAATAACATTTAAGAGCTGGTTTTCGCGGCACTGGATAAAAGTACGGGAAAAGGGTAGCGCAAGCACAGGTTTTAACAACCGTGATGTTATGATGTTACAGTAGTAGAAAGATCGAAGCATGTTATTTTTTGGTTACTTAGAACCAGAACTTCCAGAACGTGCAGCGTCGCCGTCAAGAGTAATTTACTTCAACTGCAAACCGTTTTTATCTCATCTAGAAGCGATTATGTGAAAAACGACAACTTGCCTTCAGTTTCCTTGAAAGAGACAAAGTTAAATGCATAGCGCGTATGAGGGGAAACAGCTTTAATCAAACCGGCCTGCTGATTCACTAATGAGATACAGCGCAAAAACTGCTATTAGAGCTCCATCCTATGTTGAACTACGTTATACCATTTGCAGTATTTCGCGTCTGATCGAAACATGTTCAATTGCTTGAATTCTTCTACACGTCTCTCAACAATGGTTGATCGCAACCCAGCAGGTCTATCACCGGGCGATTCTTGAGGATGTTCAGTTTGGGCGGAAAAATTTATGTTATAGAAATGTATATTAAAACGCAAGAAGAGAAAAAATAAAGCAATTGAGAAGTACTATTGCTCTGCTGATGCGCTGCAAATTGTTCACTGCCAGCCAGTGTTGATGAAATATGTTACTGATTGTCCCAGAACACCTGCTATAACCTACGGTTTACTGCATAGTTGTCAGTATATATGACTAAAAAGAGAAAAATAAAAAATTGGATTTATTGGATATCATTTTTTTACAAGTCAGTGGTAGTTGGAAGCTATTACAGTATTCTGTATATGAAATTTTTTTTAATGTTTGAGGTTAGACAAAAAACAAGGCTAGGAATAATTTCAAATGTGCATCGGTCACGTTATGTGGGCTTGTTGTTTTTAGATAAATAATGCAATGCTTCTGGAATACAAATCTGCGTAGCCCATTTTACAAGACAGCGTTTGTAACCTTTTTTTATAAATCGTGTAGGTTTGTTCTTGTGCTACTCACGACTCTCGCTTTCTGAAGGCTTATAGCAACAGACGGCAACATTTTGGAACCCCAGGCAGTGTGGGAACAGGCTTGGTTGGCCACAGTTTTGCTCATATGACCTCATTTACACATTTTTGTTTGAGTTAAACACAAAAACATGAATTTTCTATGAAACTAACATTCTAAAACCCACCATCACGAGGTTCAAGGCCTGTATTTAATTCAAACAGCTGCGGAATGCGAGACAAATCAGCAACCGCTGTTCTAAACGCTAACGTTAGCATTGCAGTGGCTTAGACTTATTTGCTGGTTTGCAGAAGTTTTCTTAGTGATTCTGTATCTGTGCTTCACTTCGAGATCTCAAACAAGATGGCGCCACTGAAACTGCAGGTAATTTGATGTGGTTCGAAACAAAGCGAACGCTGAATTAGTCGTGATATTGAAACAAATAACAAATTCTTTGAAGTAACAAATCTGTATCGAGCGTTTTGGTGAACGAGGTCACGCAACAGCGCACGCCTAAGCAGGATATCACACAACGCCGTCTGTGAACCACAGTGGTATGGTGAACTAGCTTGTAAGCTCCAAGTTCCAATTAGCTTGTTTGTGTTGGTCCAGTTCTGCTGATATACTGCACAGTTTATTTATTTTTTGTTGGTTTGACCAAGTTGGCGAACCTTGAAGAAGTACTGTAGGCATGGGCGTCGGAAGGGGGGGGGGCAAGGCCCACCTGGATCTTCAAAATTTCAGCAAAAAAAGGTTGTTTTCTTAGTTTCTAGTGGGAAAAATCAAATTTCACCACTTTTTCCCCCCTAGAAAAGTTTGGAAAAATCCCCTTGTGGCCCCACCCTGGAAAGAATTCTTCCGGCGCGCATTACTGTAGGATAGCTTTATTAAATTTGCACAACAAAGCTTGTAGCTTTTTCAATACATAACAAATATGCTAGAACTCTTGGAAGCGGTAGTTGGTAGTTGTCGGTTGTTAAGCCTAAAATCTGTCGCAACGCACAACCACTGATATGGAACATCATGCGTTGCTTCCGAGTCGTTTCGTAAGGCACGCAGTTGATCATGTAATGCCATCCAGTCTGACTGACAAAACATGAAAGGTCTTAACACTCGAAGTTAGGGACGCGTGACAGATTACGAACATCGTACATCTGCACTCTGGCCGAGTTGCAAGGGTTAATTGCGTTCGTCAAGAAATTCACGCTCGGAAATACTGGCTTTCTATTAATAAAAAAAAATGTACATGCTCCATTTGATTAAGCATGCAAGCTTTTGTTGAACTGCAATATACGTCAACAAAATTCCTCCTAACTTGCATTGGGGTCTCCCTTGACCAAATTACCAGACGTAAAACTATTCCGTATGCTTACGTAATTTTGTAGGTTTTCGTAATTTTTACTTCTCTTTTTTCCTAGAAATTGAAAAACATTCCACCAGTTCTTTCACAAAGGATTTTTTCACTTCTGTCAATCGGTACACACGAATTTCGTTGTTAATTCCACCATCTTATAAAACCAGTTCGTGGCGTTTTAGATTCATTTGAGAAAACTCATTTCTAAACCATTTTTAAATCTGCGTTTACTAAATGAAATTAAAGAGAAAATGCTTTTGTCAGCCTCAGACCTATAAACAGGCGAAAGTCCGCGGATATGACCTCTTTGAACCAACGAGGCATCAAATAGGAGTATTAAGACATGTTTGAGTTCCACGACGTCCGAAATTACAGGGTCAAAACTTTGGTTAGAAAATCTCAAAGTGGTAAATTGCAAACGACGTCATACGAACGAAAATCAAATATATTATCTCACTTCGAAAGTTCTCAGTTGTTTACCCACCAACAATTTATCAACTGTTTTTGTGATTTACTGCTGTTGCAAGTCACCATCAGAAAGTGCAAAGAAGTGCTTCATTTCAAACGCGAAGTCAACATCGCAAATTTCATTAGGTATGGAGAATCGAGAACTTCGAAATGGTAACAGTTCCAAAAGCAATGTGGGGGAACTTCTACAGCGGTGATTCGTACATCGTAATGAACGAGAAAAAAGATGCTTTTGGAAATGTGGCATACGACCTACACATGTGGATTGGTAAGATCGTGTTAGTTTGTATTTTATCGAAATATCGTTCGACTATAAGCCGAAGATGTGAAATCAATTTTCAAACAGGATCTACGCCCTCACCACTGTTTTCACAAATAAAACACAATTGCAACTTCTGTTACGTGTCGTGCGTTGGTACATCGACACATGCGATAACTAACCGTTGTTTGGGTGGTCGTTGCAAACAAGTAATTTGTGTTGTTGCATAAATGTTTAATGACGCGATCAAGTCAAAAGTAGGTTTTTGTGAGAATTGTGTGGTAAGTAAAAATTTATTTTTTTCTGCTATTCTTCTGTTGTCCGATTTCAAGTTGGTGTTGCAGCTGCTCAGTTCGCATTGAGTTATCTGACATTCGTACGGCCGCAATCCACCACAAAGGTTTCAGAAACAAAACCACCAGGATCTTTTTTCGCTTTTGAAAATTTTGTTTGGAAGTAGAATGCAGACGCAATAAATCTTCCCAATCGTGTTTTTGCTTACGCTTCATGGGGTCCACAGAAACTAATTTTCATTTTTGTTACCATGAACAACATTCAAATACGTCACAAATAAAGCATTACCAAGCAAAAGAGTGAAATCGATTTCGTAATTTTATTTGCGTGAAATCTATTTCCTATTAAAAGTTTGCCAATAGATTCTTTGCTTACCCCGATTGTGGAGAGTGCGTACTTGGACAAGCAAAAATGATTTGGAAATTAAAATCTGTAATTTGTAAAAATATAGTTTCCCCGAATACAAAACAAGGTTTATCTAACTATTTGTCACAAACGACCCACGAACCTTATTTTCGGAGGTCCTATTTTTTCACCAATTCATTTGTAATACACTGCAATAAAACGGTTTGAATTTATATGTGACAAGTCGTTGCCCGTTTTTCGTCAGGTTGACGATTTGAAATGTGACTTGTTTAGGAGAGAGGGTTTACAATAGTTTTGAAGAACCATTCTAGTTTCATTTCAATTTTCTGGTTACTTTCTGACAATTTCAGACAGTGGCGTGTACGCAGAATATTTTCATGGGGTGGTGCATTCAGTGGCGTACGTATGGTGTGTCATTTGTATTTGGGGTGCGTTGTTTGTGACGTCATAATTGACTTCAAATCCATGTTTTCCAAACCAACGTTTTGGCGAAGTTTGCGCTGATCAGCCATAGCAGACAAATTAAAGACAATTGTTTTGGATAAAGAGAACTGTCACGGAACACAATGTTAAGCATGCGTAGTGGACGAAAAGTCTGCAAAAAGTGGTGAGATGATTTCCGGATGCAGACGATAACCTCGATTCCCACCAAAACCTAATTATTAATTTTTGGCCCATTTACAATGTTCCTTAAACTTTGCATACAAATTCATTCCGTGGTATTTGCATTAAGTCGACAAATTAACAAACAAATTGTATGCGAAAACAATTAATCTCCTTTGCGCAGGTAATATAGTTTATGTAAAATATCAAGTTCAAAGGGGAGGTTAACCCCAAATCCCCCCTTGTTTACGCCTTCGATTTCAGACCAGTCTTATTTTCGGGAAAACATGATGACAATTATTTGTGCAAAGTTTTACGTACATTGTACGCCAACAATGTCCGACTAAACAATCAGTTGGAGGAAAGGAGGGTTTGCTCGAGAGTTCATTAATTGCAACGAGAACGTTATGACTATCATATGCATTCAAGGACGTAATGAGATTAGATGGCGCCCGAGGCAAGCAACAAATTTGGCGCCCCCATGTTCGAACCTGAGCTCTTTCGGAAGCAAATGTACAGTATCGAAAAAAGTATTTGTGACATTGTTGGGACTTTTCGGCGCCCCCCGCAGCCCCCACAGTGATTCGACGCCCCCATAGTGATTCGGCGCCCGGGGAATTGTGCCCCCCTCGTTACGCCCCTGTATGCCTTTATCGGGGATAAGTTCAGGCCCGTAACCAGCTTGGGACACCAGGGGTGCAAAAAGTTTTCTGAGAGGGTCCCAAATTTTTATAACTATGTCCAACAGTTTTAAATTAATTCCAACACATTTATCCAGGGTGGCGAAGAAAAATTTTGCAAGGGGGTTCGCCCCCCTGNGCCACCCCTGGTTATGGTCTTGGATAAGTTACGGTCCTTTNCACCAACTGCTGTCGCCGTGCTCCGCTCTTCAAACGTTCTAGCCACAGAAGGCGACTCCCACGAGAGGCGCAGCAGTTTTCATTCCCGACGGATTGTTCTCCGCAGCTCTCATGTGACCAGCGGCGAGTTCATACCGGTACTTGCGTTTTTCGGAGAATCTGAAGTCGGAGGAAGAAAGTCAAATAGGTTTTCACGTTTACAGCTACAGGGCGATAAAGGGTGAAAAATCAGCAAAAGGGACGTATGTGCTCGAAGGAGACATCATTTTAAAGGAGTGCGATGGTGGCTTAGGGGTCGATTATATTAAATATAGCCTACGTTTACCTGTTTTCGGTTTTCACGGAAAAACGTCTTCCACTGAACGAAACAACGAGTGAACTAATGAAACCTAACTCAAGGTGTAACGTGTTTGTGTACAAGACGCGTTTTAACTCATACGTGTTGGATACTTTCATATTCAACGGCAAGTGTGGAGTCCAGCTGTGAATAACATCAAGTGCCTCGCCAGATGTACAGATCCATACGAACTGCACACATTCCTTGACTGGGTATACAGCTTAGGTTTGATCTGAAAAATCTGGGAACTCTTTGCAATTTCTCTGACGTTAAGTTTTCTGCATTACTTAGCGCTATTAATCTTGATATGGCGTTTCGCGCAGCTTGCGATGCGTTCTCAGGCTGCGGTGCCAGGTCTTGGAAATATTCGGTTGCAGCGCCGCAGACAATCTTCGGAGTTTAGTTGAAATGCGAAATCTAGCGAATAAAAGTAGTGTTTGTGAATTTTCACGCCAGTAAAATGTGTTATTTAATTCAGAAGAAAAAACTCAGGCAGACAGTGTAGGACCAGTTGCGGAATTAAAACTAGAAAATCGGGTTGAAAAAGGTGAGGCGTTGATATAATTTCGAAATACAACGGTTTGGAAAAATACTTTTTTTGCTACTCTCTTTAGTTTCGGAGTTCGAGGGCCTGACGTCTGACGTAATGTGATTGTTTTTTGGGCATGGTACATTCTACCAAACCAGAAAACGTTTCCTATATATTTTTTCATTGTTGATAAAAGAACTTCGCGGGCCAGATGTAATAGTTTCGCGGGCCGGTGTTGGCCCGCGGACCATAGTTTGGAGACCCCTGCTCTAACTCATAAGGCTTGTAAAACAGTTCCGAGAGAAAACTTGTTTCCGGCGAATAATCAGAATAGAAACTGTTCTACTGTGGCTAATTATGATAACAGCATATTTTGCGTTGGTACAGTGAGTTTGTAAATCGATTTACTTGGAGAAAAATTTGACTGTGGCATAGGCGTAGCCAGGGAGAGACCATGTCCCCGCAAATTTCTAGTTTTGGTCGAGAGATTGTCGCTACTTAATATTGTTTGAAAAGTGTGGTGTACACAGCTAGACTTTCATGGAAAAAAATAAATACGCCTGAAAAGTATTGAAACATTCATCGTTTTCACATTCAAATTAAACCGCTTTGAAGTGGAGGACTCATTTTTCTGCCAAAAACACTACACGCGCTGCGTCATGTCTGTTTTATATGATTTTAATTGCAAAACTTGGAGAGCTGAAAGCTCAAGCGCAAGACACTCTTTTCAATAACAGGTCTTGAAACGATTCATTTCCTAGAGGCTGTTTCCTGCTGCACGTAGTGTGGGATTTAATGTATGATCGCCGGAAACAAACGAATCATGCGTTGCTACGTATCAACAATGTTGACGAGTTTGTTGCTTGCTACAGCATCAACTAAAGCATTTGATCCGAAAGCTTTCGCATACAGACTTACCCAGAGGCATAAGGCTACAGATAGACTTGTCACGCAAGAGTGGCAAAAAACTGAACAATGCCACATCTTTATACATTTGTGGACCCTCTGATGAGTTTGGCCTAAAGCTTGCAAGAAGTAAAACCGCTTTTGTTTGCATCAATGGTGCAAAAGAAAAATCCTTTAAAGCGCATCAAAAAGTTAATACAAATATATTAATCTTACGCAATATCTTTGTTGAACATTCAATCGTAGTCCAACATTGTCCGCTTTTTATCAGTAGCTTACGTTAGATTTTCTAATGCAAACTAGCTCCTGCTGATAGTGAACCAGGTAAAGGTTATATTGTCTTCCTCCTGACTTCTGCCCCATCGCTACAGTTCTACCGGATAGTTAGCAGCTGCTGCTGATATAGTACATACATTTCAGTTGTATTGGACGCGATGTGGCATGGAAATGTCAATCTTGGTGCGTCGTTTCAGCAGAACCCTGCTATTATCAAATTACAGCAACATTTACGACCGGCTAGAAGCGTTTGCCCTGTCAGCAGCTTCAAGGCAATATCTTGCAACGCGTGCGGCGTTCACGTAAAAAAGCATAAAATACAAGCCAGACAGACAGCGTGTTTCAGTTGTTTGTACAGTGTTTTTGAAAAAGCCCTTGTGAATCCAGCTAAAACAAAATATCTTTTAGTTTGTACCAGGAAAACAAGACCTTGTTTTCGAGGCAGCAATGGCGAAGATAGATAAGGTCTGAACCTTTATAAAATGTAATTCCCTTGTTATTCTTTGCCTTTTGATGCCTGAAATGCATTTTTTTAAGGAAAATGTTAGGTACCCGGTATGAATCTGTAGGGAACCGATTTCTCTGATCCTAGAGACCCGATTTTCTCTGACTGTGGAGACGCGATGATAATTTTCTCTGATTCTAGGGACCCGATTTGAAATTCTAGGGACCCGAATCGGGTCCCTAAAACGCCTTGAAAAAACCCTGCTGAAATGCGTTGCTGTTACTGTAATTTTTAAAGTCTCTCGCTTGAAATATGCATGATTTATCTAATGACCCAGAAGTTAATGACCAGAAATATGACGATTCTTAACCTTTGTAAATTACTTAACCAAATGTTTGGAGCTGGTTTCTGGAAAAGTAAGTTTCTTTTTATAATAAGGTGCTGCGAAAAGATTGAATGTTTCAAAAATACAGAAAGTTTTGTTTCATCTTGAAATTGACTTTCAACCATGACTTGAAAAAACACTGCCAATAACATGATGGATATTTTTTCAACTAGTATTGAAGAACATTTGTGAAGCCAACCCATCACTTCCTGGACGGTAAATTCAGTTCTGAACCTGTAACTTCGTAGAATAAACCAGTGCACTCCTTTGTTTTCGGTTGCGCAAAATTTTAAAGGGACGTTAAAGAGCAGGCGCTTCGTTCTCAATTCATATTCATACAGGTTAATACTTCATCCAGACATGATAAAATTTTGGCGAACTTGTTGAAACTTATAAGACGCAAACATTTTGTTTCAACTACCTTCTCATAGGAATAACTCATTCGTGTCTAAATTTGTGGACGGTTTCACGTCGAGGCAAGTAGGTCTTGTGCTAGAAGCTACTCAAAGCTGTTCGGTTTCTACTCAAACAAAATCTTTCATTTCACTTTGATATCCAGTGAGTTCTGTCGCAGTTCTAACAAATTAATGTTTGGTATGTTTGCGTGTCTCTCTTGGGTACACAACAAACTACATGTGTGTTTCGTCTCCATCGCGAATGTTTTATCTACAGCATGTTTGCTGGTACTTGTAAGAATGCTTGCCAAGATTAACTTTGTATAATCAAGGAATGTTTAATCGACCCGTAAGATCTTAATTTCTAGTAGCGAAGTCGTTTCATAAAGCTGACATGACCTCAACTTACACGAATTTCAAAGCAAAATCAGCGAGGCCTTTCAACCCAGTGGGAAGGACCACGTGATTCAAACCAACAAGATGGTTTCACGCATTGCTAAACCCGTTAGGAGGCATGTTGCAGAGTAGACCGACACGGATTCGGCTACTATTTTGAATCGGTAAACAACAACCTTCCTGTCATAGCATATTCAGGCCTTTGTATTTGTAAGCCGACCAAAACCCTCACACGCACAAAATTATGTTGATTTCGCGTGTTTTCCCCTTTTGTATTTTTGGTTGAGAAGCACGAACCGAGGCTCTGCTCCCTATCTCTGTAATCCACCTAAAAACAATTCTGTAAGAACTTTTAAAGTTGTACGTATTTAACAAACGGTCATTGTATATCCTCAGTTTTATGTGCTGTTGTTTGATGACTTGAAATTCCAGTAAGTGAATTTACCCGGGGAGTGCCAAAACGATTGAACGAATTTATACAATAGTGTTGCTGCGCACCGCTTTGTAGGGAGAAACATTGAAATTAAAAACTTTACTTGTATTCTAAATTTCCTTAATTTCTTGCTATATATCGTGCAAATCACCCTAGAAGGAGGTCAGTCTGTAGTACAGTGTACTGTCTTATGAAAATTGGCTAGAAATACAATCAAATCGTTGACGTCATATATGTGCTGTATCGATTCGTACCACGCCCAACGTTGTGATGCTGTCGCAGGACAGCTGCTATTTGTCGGGAGCAACAACCCACTAGAGGTAAACATACAGTATGTGGTTGTAAAAGAAACGATATCACATGTTATGTGCCGGGAGCATGCAGCCTTGTGTCAACGATGGTACTCACCATTTGCTGCCTAACCATTCTCAACAGTGGCGTTGCTTGCATTAATGTAAAACTTTGCCATGACCTTGGGCAGGGTCGTCGCCAGCGGGGGGGCAGTGGTGCCCGGTCCCCTCATTTCATGTTTGGCCTCCCGGTTGCTGCATACATCCAATATTGCATTTAAAAATGTGGCCCCACATTTGGTCTTTGGCCCCCCCTGTTGCGAAATCCTGGCGACGGGCCTGACCTTGGGACTGATATAACAGTGACTCACTAAAACCGAGATGTTCATTCGCGGGTCCTGTTCATGGGTTTTCAATGTTTTAACGCACTCCCAGTTTGTTGTCTTGTTTTGTCTCAGACTTATTTGATTGGGACCCTGTGCATTGCAGTTAGTTGTCATTCTGTTGAACCTTTAGTTGGGTCACCCTCAAACACGAAAACATAGTTTTCAAAGGAAAAGTGATACGTGTCTTGTAAGTTTTGAGCATTACTGTATGTTTTATTTCAAATTGCAAATGCCAGGGATTCACACTTTTTCCGTACGATTTAATTGTGAAGCTGTACTGACTGAATGCAGCCTTTTGGTGTAAATTGGAATGACTTGTCATGAATATTCGCTATGTGGCATGGTGGCGAGTTTGAAACTTTCTTATATGGACAAATTGTTGGTAGAAAGAGCTGACAACATGTGTGGAAAGCGTATTCGTAACACAAAAACATGTACTTTGAGCGTAGGTTCCATTTGTTCAACAAATGCCGGGTTTTTCTTGTCCGCTTTGAACATAACGGCTTTCATCAGTTTCAAACATAACTAAAAACATCATTAACTTTCTCATCTCTTCTACATGTTCCACCTTTGTTTGTGGAATGTTGTACCCAAAGTCAATATTTTAAGCTGATAATTGGCGGTTTTTATGTTTTGATAATTATTTCGTACATATCCTTACAACAAGTGACAAAATAGCGCAAGAAGCGCCACAGTTTCGCTACTGACGCTGCACTGTGAACACAAGCTTCTACAATAGTGTTTAATTTTTTAAGGCTTGGCGCTTTCTGGCATAAAATGTGTAACACTGTGTGTAAATGAAAAATGTCCACCAAATATATCAAAATAGGAAGTTGTTCACGATTTGCAACTTTGAGTGTCCTATTTACTTTCAACTCAATTGAGCAAATCTATTTTTAATTTGATCTTACAAACCAAGGTCGTCAGGAGTAATATCGATGAACATCGCTGTAAGAAGTAACCATAACTGTCATTGCGTAAGTAACGCGGACTCCTGTGGCGTATTGCTCGCATATGCATGTCTAAACAGTGTAACCAATATTATTGACCTGAATACAGGCAAAGACAGCTCTCAAGATGAGTATGGAGCTTGTGCTATACAGGCGACGATGCTGGACGATAAATATAAAGGACTCCCGTTCAACATCGTGAAACACAAGGATACGAATCTACTCTCTTCATGGGGTACTTCAAACCTGCGATAAAGTATTTGGTAAGTTGGCCTTTAAAAAATACCCCACTTCCGGCGCTTGACTCTAAAAGGTCATAACACACAAGTCATCTCACGCTCATGAGAATCCCCTACCCTTTGCCGTCAGTTAAACGCTTCACGTTTTTCCAGTCATTATAGCGCCAGCAGACTACGTACCAAACGTTGCTGTTCTTGCATTTGAGTACGAAAGCCGGTGCAAGCTGCAATATATTTGAAAAAAGTTTGCGAAGTGTTTGCTTGTTCCTGAAAATCGAAATCGACTTTGTGAAGCCGCGATTTGAAACATCACTGTATCGGACTACCGCATAGTCTTTGTCGGTTCGCGCAAAAAGCTCGAATATGTTTCACTTCAGCCTGCGCAATTCCACGTCGTGTTTATTCACAAGGTATTCCTTCAAACAATTATGGAAAATCTCCTGCCCGTAAGATTTAAATCGCAAGTGTTTTAGGCTAGTGACAGCAGTCGTTTAAGTGAAAGCGGCAAAACTTTCATGTTGGTATTAACCAATTTTAGCGTCCTTGAAAGGGTTAAGACAAGCATCAAATGTCGCAGCCTTCTGCGCCGACATACAGCAATTAAAGACGTCTTGCGACTCGAGGGAGGTTGGCAAACGTGATATAATCGCATTAATCAATTAGCCGTTCGAACCCGCTTTTTATAGCAATAGCACGTTTCCAATCAAGATGGCACGCACAGTCGTCACGCACGCACACGATCTCGTTCGTCTGGTTAGGGAGATTGTTTTTTATACATCTGTGGCTTTTGATTACTTTCAAATTTAATTATTCACGGTGTTAGGATGAAAATATGTCGGCAAGCACTCTGGCAAGATCCACAATTTATGGCTTGCAATTTGACTCTCACGAATTTGGAAAAAGGGTACTTGCGGTTTGACCACGATCAGCCTCGTGCTCGGCGTTAGTTGGTGGGAGCAAAGGAACAGTTCACGCTCGTGATGCTGGACTGAAGATGCGTCACTAACGAGAAATCGATTCCTAGCAAGAAATTTTGCGATCAGATTCGGCTGCGTCGCCCTTGTGGTGTCTTGATGCTGAAGCTCCGAAAGGACTACAGAAAACGAGTATAAACGAAACTGAGCTAAATGAATCTCAGCAGAGCTTTAGTTTTTAGCAGGTAATGTTACGTATTCTTAGGGGAGAATCGCTGTTGTGTGGGGTACTGCAGTTTCGGAAGGTAGAAGCTGAACAGGGTTGCCAGATTTTTTTTCGTAGCTTATGGCCAAAATCCTGATNAAAATGGCCAAAATGGCTGTTTTTNAAAAAAGTTATGGCCAAGATCAGAACATTTTTANCTATGGTAATTTCAATATTCATAGGTGTCTCAAATTCTTCGGAANACAGTATATTTTTTGCCAAAAAATGTGGTTGTGGTTTTGCCAAAGAAGCAAGTTTTTACCCTAAAACAGCAATTTCTGCCGTAAGCTTAAAATTACCTGCGACAATTTGTCTTTATTTATCTCAATAAAACTTAGAACCATATTTTAAACACTACTACTGTAGATACATCATTACATGCTTCAATTCTGACCCATTTCTGAGTAAAACAATTTGAAATTAACTTTCCATTTCAACGACAAGGCCAGAATTCTCTGATCTTGTGCTCCAAATTATGAACAATAGATTAAAGTCATGAACTGCGTTAAGTTGATGATCATAATGAGTTAATCACATGCTCAAAACCATCATTAAGTTCACATATGAATGAGAGGGCAGGAACACTTGAGAACAAACATTCACTCATGACAGGTCCGACTGAAACACTTGCACAAAATCTACAAGATTGCAAGGGCTAATAAATAATTACTACACACTTCGAACATCAGAAGGTTGAAGTTGCTGCAGAGTCAGTGTTACTGCAAAAAGTGATGAGAAACTTCTAAAAGTAAAATCTTACGAAAAATGCAAAATAGCCTACGTCTACTACAGTATAACATTATGATTATATCAGTCACACAACCGAGTGCGGCAGTCTTCAGATACAGTACAAGCGCAGCAGATACCAATGGTAACCAAAAGATTATCACTGACTGAAACATCTGTACAAAATCTACTGACTGCAAGGG
>JGI24159J19872_10003992_pt1 | contig 18683 bp, 15 predicted proteins | sample Ectturendosymbi4_FD_19872 | JGI IMG/M metagenome (IMG submission 19872) | reverse complement strand
TAATCAACTAGTGATCTTTGATGTTATTGTATTTCCTCTTGCTGCTTCGTGTTATTTCGTGATTTGAGTCACAAAAATGCATGATTAAACCATACTAATAAATTTGTAAAAACATCTCGCAAGTTTCTGGAAAAAAACGTCAAAAACCTGCAATAAAAATGTTTGACACTCACGACAAGACTTTAGTGCCTCTTTCATAAATGTTGCACTACAAAGCATAGATAAATCAAAATGGGCTTTTCTACAAGAAAGTTTATGATCTCATGTTCACTTCATGTCACTGTGTTTGCCGGCAATAGAAAAAACTTTTTGGGGTTATGTGATATGCAAACAATAGCAAAAATAGCCTTGAAGGGATCGTTTGAGGACCAAGCCATAAGACCAAAAACGTTATTAATTGTTTGTTCACAAAGTGATTTGACAATATAAGACAAGTTTCAGAGGTGAAAATGGCAATATTCTCGAAATTTTCACAACTTGCAACTGTCACGACAGAAAGCAAACAAACACAAATGAAAAACAAAACATTTGCCCCAAAGTTTATTTTCAAATTTGAAAGATGCATTTGAAAAATTTATGTTGTTAGGGGTTTTGAGAACCAGATTTATGATAAGGTGGTTTTGGTTAATGTTTTTTTACTGAAAATATAACGCGTAACAGTAAGCTTACTTCTTCGCCCGGTGTGATCGGACTTGTAAAACGCGTGGAAACTGTTTTACTTTTAGTAGCCATCTTTCAATGGGTCGTGCTTTTTTTACATTATAACCCAGTGGGACCGATTTCGTTGCCAATAAAATTAAAGTAAGCAGGATTTACTGTTTATAGGTTGAAAAGGAAGTTGTACGGAAATGAAATTGAACGGCACAACACATGGACTGCAAACGTTTTATCATCCGCTAACCTTCGTTAGCCTGTTGTTAATAGTAAACCTGTTTCTAAAAATTCATGAATCGATAAGAACAAAAGCAAGAAGATTTTGTATCACTTTTAGTTGAAAACAATTGAAGTTTTCTATCTAATTTTTCTTCCTTCAAATAACACCACAACCATGTTACATGAATTACCTGCTTGCGGCATGAACTTCAATGGATGCAATGGAAAAAAATATGCTTGAAAACAACATTGAAAAAACGGCTGCAATCGCCAACAGATGACTAATCATTTTTAACACTCCAAGTCATAAGCTCACAGTTGGCTTGTAAGACACGCTTATGTTTGTCGATCGGCTGGCGAAGTCTGTAAGTTGTTGACCACCACGGTTTCGCTTTTACGTGCCGTCAAAGTATAGGAGCCTTTTTTCCTTGCTCTTTGCTTCTTCATTTTCGCAATACAGAACCCCTGCACAGAAAGCTTGCATAATGAAAAAGTCCTCAACCTGNAGAACTTGCTGTTTACTCATAGGCTTTCTTCCGCCTCTGAACGAGAAAATAGTGGGAAAAAACAAAGAAGTANCTGTGATAGGGTTTTCACGAATTTGCAGAAATGACGTCCGGCTCTGACTTCTGGTACCAGTGCATTTCCACCGATTGCAAACCCATGCTAACAGATTGTCGACTTTTTTTGGTTGCCTTTGGTGGTTGTAACCACACGTCCGTCGAGCGAAAATCGACACCAGGGTTACCAAAGGCTCATAGGCCAATTGAGTACATATGCGTAGTAAGGTGAACAGCAGAGACGAAGCATGTTTCCCCTCAGCTCCTTCGATCACTGATGCTTCTTTTTAAGGTTTTGAGGCTACACGTTCAGTATCAATGCTGAGCCGTTAGAATCAGAGGCTTCAAGCTACACGCTTCCGTAACTGTCAGAACAGACGGGCTTTCCCCAAGTGTCCTCGATGCAACGATGTCAACTGTGAATGTGTCAATGACAACTTCGCGAATTCACACGGTTGCTTGCTAGAAGCATCGCTTTTCTTTCCTTATATGCTGTTATTTCAATATTGATTTTGTGGTATTAAAAACTGATCTCTGAAGCACGTCATATTAATTAAAATGACATTGTGATTCCCCTGTACGCGCAAGGAAGAAAGAACGAACAACCCTGCGTGGAAGTCAATTTGAAACAATAAAATTACTAAAAACGTTACTCTGATTCTACCAAAATGGCATGCAGAGGTCTGGTGATGCCCGGGGCAGCTGCTTGATTGTACGCCCCGCTACGAAATTCAAGTCTTGTATTGAGGAATGTGAGAAATGTAGGCATTTGAAATACGTAAAAACTAGTGTTAACAAAAAACAAGTTTCGATAAATTAAACTAAAAATATGTAAAGATTTTTTTGTTTTTAATGTGTTAGCCTGTAATAATTTGCTTTATTCTGTGGGCCTGGGGCAAGCACATGTTTATAAGCAAAATTCTTCTTGTAAAAATGGGTATTGTGTTGAGGAATAGATATCGCATGAATTCATGCATATAAGCATCAGATAGGCCCGCCAAAGAAAGATACCACTTGTGAGGCATGATAATAGAATAATAGAGTTGTCTACATTTTCTATTATAAACTGGGCCCCCTTTAGTTGACATTTTGATGTTTACTGTTCTTTAATTTGTTGTTTTTTTGCGTTTTTCGGGGGGTTTTCTTTTTTATCTAATATGAACATCCACGACATCCACAGATTCACTATCATTTCTTAACCTTTTTCGAGTTTTGGCTAGTGGCCCCCCCTACGGTGACCAATGGGCTTCCTTCAGCTAAGCTTTGTCGCCCAGGCTCAAACCTCAGTTACGCCACTGGCTGCCTTCTGTGTTTTTCTGAACTGTAAACAAATTGCTAAAGATACTGCTTAGTGAAAACAGATGGAGAAGTAATTATTTTTAGTGAAGCAGAACATATGAACAATTCAGTTACACCTAATCATACCAAATTCTTTTTCCAAATGAGCTCTCCTATCGGAAAATATTTCACTACCTCATTTTTTTACATCGACTGAAAGGAATTCTCTTTCAAGATCCTTTCTGCAACAAATGAAAGCAAAGAATCTATAGCAAAAATTGTTACGCATGACATAGACTGTGAAACAATTCTCATTGCCACTGCAAATGAAACCAAGCAGACAAGACACCATCGCAACATGAAGCGCTGTTTACTCATAGATCCACTTTGCACAAGCAAGTTTAAGAAGTCTTGGTTTTTGTTCACTGTGCTGGCCGCCTTATTTTGATTGTGGCGTTTATAGTGAAAATATAATGAATTTGCAAATGATAAAAGCAATGCATTTTTTACAGCAATATCCAAACCGCGGTCCGCACGCGGCCCACTTTAGGTTTTCGCTGTAGTGTAACTAGACTACATACTGACAACCTGTCCTTTTCTGATTATCTTAAACTTGACATTTATCTTGCAGTTGGTACTCAGTGCCACTTATCACATCTGTACTGCGTGCTGGGAGATTTCTGATTTCTACCCTTATTCCATGGGCATAAATTTGCCTATGAAATAACACCTACGGAGTGGTTAAAGGTGACAAACAGTCGTTGCCATTGCAGTTAGGATTCGAACGCAACTTTAGCTTAAACTAAATTTTGTTTGCTAATATCAAAGTAAGTCATTCAATGTGCAGCCCTGGTTAAGACAGTGACAAAATTTTTGGCTCAGTAAGCAATTTCGGTTGGACTTAGCTGATTTCATACTTTTCAAAAATATGTCGCTGCCATACACGCAGCCCCTTGCGAACTTTTCACGCCTCTCAGTTTAACAACCCAGGCTAGAGAGAATCGAGACATAGTTTGAAAGCTACAAGTCGCACGAGTAGCGATAGGTTAACAGGAAAATTAACAGCCTACAAAGGGGGAGAAGAGAGACAGGGTGTAAGGCTTCAAGATAACGATGACAGTGCTGCATCTCTCTCTCAGGCGACTTAATATACATTTGCATGTCCCCCTGAGGCAAGCTCCCATCAGACCCACGCAGTATAACAGTAACCTTACAATACGAAGGACAGCATGTTAATAAGATGTAATTTTTCTAATTTTATTCTTTGTATGCCCCCTTGCCTTGGATGCCGATCGCCCACCCCCTCCGTACGCCACTTAACCATTCCAGTTAATTCCACTGTTTTTGTATAGCACAACTGTTCATACTTCGCGCAAAAATACATAACTGACGACTGCCAAGCTTCACTGTAAAACGGGATGATTTAATTCAACCCAAAGCAGTAACACAAAAGATAGTTTGCCAACGTCAGACTGAAATTGATCATACTGCTGTAGTTCTGCTTTGTGCAGTGACCCTCAAGCGAACCAGGGCTATCTACGCACCTATTTCACACCTTTCGGAAACACGATTTGAACTCACTGTTGCTTGCTGTGATCACAGCCAGAATGCCTTTGCGATGAACCAGCGACCGTGGCACGTCGTACGTCATTCCGAAGACCACAACCCACGCTGCCTTGCTGCTTTCAACTGGTGAACATACGTCGGTCTATCTTGTTTGGAAAAAGTTTTCGGTTCGACAAATACTTATCCTCACGAGGAAGATCTTGCCCCAACCAATTGCGTAATTACTTTGCTCAAGCTTGCCAATNAAGATAACTGAAAACGTGCTAGGTTACAAGTTTCGAACGTTCAGCCCCGCTGGCTCAGCCGAGGATGCCATTGTTATGATTAAACAAAACCGGAACCATTTCAACCTGGAAATTGCAAATCGCTATAACCGCTTCTGAGCTTTACAGAGTCCGTCGGCCATACGCGAATTATCCCACGTTTCTTTTAAAAATCAAGCAGATGATGGAAGAATCTCTGCATGAAATGACTACAGCAGAGAACTTATGCATCAGTCTGGCAATACCTCATGTGCGACGGCGTCATATCACATATCAGTGTGCGTCACACATTCCATGCTACAAGCTGACGAAAAGGAATTCCTACCTCAAACTGTTCAAGCTCACAATTCGAAACCGTGTTGATGCTACACCACATTTCGGCCATATCGAGGCCGTGTCTACATAAAAATGCTAATTCTTCCTCAATTTCGAAAACGTCTCTCCAAACTTAACGTTGGCAAGGTTTAACTGGAAGGTCTCAAGGAACAATTTTTCTGCGAGGTAAGACGTGGAACCTTTGGTGCGATCATTCTGCGTTTGTCAGCATTCGTTCAAAACGCATGGACAAAATAAAGCACTTGTGTGCGATCTCACATCAGTGGTCCTGATGCCAAAACTCCGGGAACTTGATTTGGCCGAACCACGGTCAAATTTTGATGGGCGTCTCTGCTACCCATTGATCAGCGTCGCAAAAGGTAAAACTTCACAAGAATCCATTTTTCAGGGAAACGTTTTCCACCAAATCGGTTGATCCGTTTTTCCCCACCTAAGTCCACTCGCAAGCCATGGCTTCGTATAATCGATACATGGTGATGTTCGAAAACAATTGAAATGTGAAGGTAGTGCAGGAAGTTCTACCGAAGGAAGCGGTTTGCTGCCCCAAACTGACGTTGCAGGTAAACGTAAGACACATTGCGCTTCCTGCTGAATTTATTACATGACTGTAAAGGGGGAACACAAATGCATTCAAGTTATTTCAGACAAAGTCAGACGACACCAAGTGCCATGAGCTCTTTAATGTCAATCTTCGCGCTAACATTTCGATGATGCTTAACCGGGTATCTATTCAAAAAGATAGATTGCTGGAAGTTACCGACACAGTTAATAGTTTTGCAGGCACGCATTTGCGACTGATGAAAGTACGTATTGTGATCGCTGGAGCGACCGGCGAACCGTGGAAGCAAAACACCCCGCACCATGACGATGATCGAGCAGCGGTTAAGAGCTGCTTTGGACTTTGCTTGATGCTGGGGTCAATAAAGCGACCGACTACCACCACATGCATACAACATAAAGCACAATTACGCTATTAAAGGGATTAAAAACTGCAGTGCGCGAAATTACCGATAGACAGGCAGCATCGAAATGCTGCTCTGGAAATCTGGACGTGACATCTGCGCAACAAGAGGCGCGCAGCCAAGACGAGAACAACACAGGTCTTCTATTTACGCGATAACTGTTTCGTCCGAGGTCAATAAGCCGTATTGCGTAATGGGTCGCCGCGCAAAACAACCGACCCGGCCTCAGGACATCGTACGATGCGCTCACTGCGTCAGAGCGGGAGGTGGCCCAGATGATGCATGCATGCCTGTTACGCAAGCCCGCCACCGAAGGCATCAGAGCCGCGCATTCACCAACAGGTCATTCCACACAACGGCATCAAAGTAAGACGAGAGACGACGCGAGAAGGAAACGCGCACATCCGGCGTGAAAGTTTCCACGTGCGTTCGATTCGGGCTACGACGGTGACGTCACACGGGATTCCACGGGTTCAGCAGGAGGCTGGGGCGGTTTTGCGGTCCGCTTCATTCACGCTCAGCGCCTCGACCTGCGACATCTTACACAACAAGATCGTCGGGGATTTTCGCCAGTCCGGCCTTTTTTCCAGTGTGAGAGGAAGGTTTTTTCTTCCAGGCAAGTTCTGCTTTATCCCCATGGTAAGGTTTGGATCGGGCTTCAAAACAAGCGCTTGCTTGCCAGCGCAACACATTTCCACACATTTCTAGTTAACGCCTACACGCGACCTATGCCTCGAAAGAATACATGCAGCAAATAACGGTTAGCAAAAGCAGCAGAACACGGTGACAGTTGCTCCGACACGCACGTGAAGTCAAACAAATCAGAAGCACAGCGAACGTGTTGCTAACCACCGACCAACGTGAATCTTCGTAGTTTTTCAATGATGCAACGTCAGCGTCCACAAGACAGCGTGCTCTGCCTTCGCAACGACGAACTAGTAAACTTGCAAATAACATCCTTTGTTCTTTAGTGGCGAAACAGATGAAGGCCGAAGATCCGAAAGCGGCGAGTTGAAACTCTGGCAAGTTGGAATTTCACCAGGACCAGTAACGCACGAATCATGCGTCGCGTGCGCGCGAAGTAGAATGAAGTACTCGGGAACACTTTGCTAGTAAAGAAGAATAAACATCGCGGCCACCAACGCATCGATGAGTTAAACGCTCCAGGAGAAACACAACGTAAAAAAACAGGACGCGCTTCTTCTACTGCACGTTCATGTTTTTCACACCGGTTGCTACGTCACCGGCTTCCTTAGTGCTTTGTTTTTTGTTCCCTTTGTTTTGCTTTTTCTGCTTTTTCGCTTCCTCCTCATCGATCGGTGCGGGGCGAGTGAACTTCAGAAATTCTCTGTATTCTGCAAAAACAGAATTTACGCCGAAACTTGCAAAACCGACGCGTCATTTTCTACGGCGGGTTTAAACACCGACAATGCAGGGTTGTCGTAATACGCAGAAATCTTAGAGAACTACCAGTTTACTGAAAAATAAAACCATGGAAACCAACTCAAACGGTAAGTACATATTTTCCGAATATATCCATCAAAATGCATTTGCTGTTTTTTTTTGCTGATCACTGTGTGCATTAAGCAGTAGACACTATCTTCATCAAACGGTACGAATTACTATGAACAAGGTGGTAGAAAAATTTTTTGAAAGTTTAAAATCTTTGTCTGCATTTCAAAACTCAGTTGGGTTAAGTTAAACCCATCATTTTGAGTTAATTCAACGGACGCTTGGCTATTTTTCCAGACCCACTCTACGCTGCTTAGGAACCAATAGGTCAGCGTAAAGAGCTTAGCGGAAAATTGCCTTAAGCGCTTAGGATGAACAACATAGCCTCGGCAATGTGTTTTTCCCACACAATTATCATCAAACAGTACTAGACTTACGTTCAGGCATAAACGGCCGGAGCACTTCAGGCACAACGACGCCTTCGTCAGTTTGGTAAGTTTCAAGAATGACGCAAATTGCCCGCGTGGTGGCGCACATAGTAGCGTTGAGCATGTGAACGAACTCCGCCTGGAAACAGCAGCGAAATCAACGTCTTGGGATATCAAAACGCAAATAACACGTTTGACGCGTGACGCAAGTTCGAAGCTTGCCGTCGATGCTCTCGACAAGGAGAACACCAGCATAAACATTCATCGAAAAAACTGATGAGTGTCCACGTGCTTATTTTTCAAGCAACGCACGTCAACCTGTGTCCACGTGGCGTTCTAAACTTCTCGCGCATGTTCTCTCGCATTACGTCGAGTATCTTTTTTTACAAGGATAATGCGAACCACCTCGCTTTTGTCTACAATAAAACCCTCACTGCATGCAAATTGCACACGACAAGAATATGGACGGGAATGGACAGCTCAGAGCATTGGAAATCACCAATGCCCGTCAGCGCCACCTCGCAGTTATTTCCTAAGCTGTTTTACAGCAGAAAAAGATGCGAACGTAAATGGCCGTTGAGTTAAGCTAATCCTAAAGGGTTTGCTATGACAGTACCAGTTGCAGCAAACCAACCTTTTCCATCATCTTCTTCGTCTGGCCGTAACGGACGCGCAATCTCCTGGCCTGGTAGTCCAAGCAATTTGAGCAAGACACCAGCTCCCTGTACGTGCCAGACCCGGGAAACCACGCTTCGAGGTCGAGCTTCTTGGACGCAGCGTGATTCAGCGCGCCCGACACTATGTTGACGATGCGGTAGCCGATGCCCAGATCCTGCGGGAAACCGCCCATTAAATTTTCACACACGTTAACAGACGACGGGGGGGTGCGGCGCGGACGAAACAAACTTACGGTGACTTTTTCAAAACGAGGTGCGCAGCGTTAAAATCTAAACGCGAGAACACAAAAGAATTCGATTTCCAACGGATCGCTCGACCAACTCGTTTGGTGGCGTCAGTTAAGGTGTTGCCCAACTGATCTGTATGATTCTTTCATACAAAATAAGGCTTCGCCATGGGGTATGGGATCGTCCTTATTTTAATCAGGTGTTCGTTTTGTATCACTTTGCCCTTCCGTGTGTACTGCTCATTGAGGTGTGACGCCAACTTGCGCTCATGCCAAAGATGACAGGACAAGTGCAATCATCGTTTTGCTGTCTCCTGAGTTCGAAATAAAAGTTCTGACTTCGTTTCTCTTTTATTCCTTTCGCCTTTGACGTAAAAAATGTTTCTGTTGCTGCCATCTGTAGATCGGCTGCCAGACATCGAAAGGAGCATCGGAGACTGGCCTGGTGGGTCAACCTCTTAACAAAATAGAATGAAAATTAGGATGAAGATTGTAACTGACGAATAACCAATTAACTTTAATCCTCTTTTTTCCTTGGTAATCGTTTTCGAATGTTGTTTGTCTCGTCTTAAAAATACAATGAAATAAAAGCCGCAATTATTCATGGAATACTGACAAGGGAAACGTTCTCTGAATAGAAAAAAGTCAAGTTGGCATTCCCACAAAATCGCAGATTCACGGAATCAATCCTAAAAGTTTTATTAAAATCATAACTACTTCGGCGATTTTAAACAACAGCACTTAGGATGGTTGAAGTCCTAATGTGGCAATTTTGTCTTGAATTACAATAAAAAATGAAAATGTTCTAAAGACCTTTTGTAAGTGTTTAATGCTAAAGATGTGGCTTGCTAACGCACACACAAGGATCTGAAGACTTTGCTCGGATTACGTCGAGAAAGTCTGTGGCGTTGCTGTTTTTACAGCCGTGGCTAAATTGTAGCATTTTAATATACCTCTTGGGCCGTAACAATTCCTTGTAACTTTGGAGTTTCGAGTAACTGTTGTTTCCATAAAAACGAACCAGAAAACAGCGCACAGACAAAAGATCCCATTCAACGCGCCTGAAGTCCAACATCCAGAATAAGATCTGAGGCTACCGCGCTCTTACAGCCTTGAAACGAGATGGCTTACAAGAGATGGCTTGAAACGAGATGGCTTACAACTGAAGATAACTTTTAACGACTGCCAACTGTTATGGTCATTGCCACCACGAAGCTTTGTCCTTTTTTCTCCCAGAGCTAAAGCACTTTCCCTTTCAAAGGTAATAAACACCAACGAATCACAATCCCGGAGCTTTAATAGAAAAGTTTGACGTGAAAACCTTTCGGAATTCGTGATATTTATTTTGGGCATACCATGACAGTTCCGCAAATAAGCAGGCTTGGAACAGCGTTAAAGCGGTCATCGTAGACGGTTTTCGACCCAATCTTAAAACATATCCCAGTTTATCCGTATAAGGTGACAAATCGCCTTACTTTGTACATTTTCAGAGAAACATTATACCTCGTCTTTTTAGTGCTAGTTTTCATTCCAGCAACAGTAGGTCGACATTAGCTTCAGTAAATCCAACCGCAATTCTGACAATTGAGTTTACTTGTTTTATTCTTTATCAATGAGACCTTGCGTGCGATCAACAATGTTGAAGGAACGTTATACATAACTTCAACATTGTGACCATGCTTTGAAAATCTAGACCTTAACAGCAAGTGCAAGAACACTGTTATGCAAAACTTTTTCCCTCTTTTCAAACGTGAAATGTAAAAAGCAAGAAGTTCACTCGTGGTAGAGCCTTCCCTAACCGTTTAAAAGTGTTTATGTGTCGCCACCAGGCTTTGTGAAAGGTGCTGAAAACATCAGAGCCAACGTACTGAAATTTTTTAAACCAAACCATCTACAAACCCAACACATAAGAAAATCGTGATCAAAACATCAAACTTTCTGCAATTAGTAAACGCAATGCGGGACACCCACTGCCAGTTTTCAGGTTGGTCTATACGAAAGTGGAAACAGTCGCTGTAATTAACACCGCTTATTGCCGTGTTAATCAATAATATATGTTAATACTGTAGAAGTTTCAGGTCAGTTTGTGAAAGCAGTAAGTGGTCGACTGAATGGCCTCAGTGATGACGAGTTTTACAAAGATAATTTCAGTTGAGCATCCGTGTATGACAAGAAATGAGACGGGACTCAGAACCAGGAGCAAAGTCACTCCCGACAAGCCAACAACTGTCAAAAGCACTGCTGTTCAGCACTCGATTTAATTGGCGAGAAAATGACAAACAAAACGCTTGATTCGACTCGTCAGCACCATCTCATTTTTTGTTTCCTAAACGTCTGTGCTGGACGTTGGAACAATTCTAAATAACAAGAATAAAACCAACAGAAAAGTGGCTTTTTAGTTTATTTTTTTTACTTGCTCGCCTTTTGCAGTATGTATCGATAAAACTGGATTATGATGCTATTCATGACAATAGCCCAGTTTCTTAATTTTCGCCACATTAGGTTATGACCACGAACAACAGATCAATTTTAACTTGAAACACATACGATCGAACGGCAACAGGTTGTTGAAACCCCCCAAGCCGGCGACACGGTAACTGGAATATGGTGGAAACATGCTTTCGTATATAAAGTCATTCGCTTATAACAGGGGTGCACAACCTGCGGCCGTATGCGGTCTAAGATAAAAACTTATGCGGCCGTGCACATGTAACTTAGAATAATTTATGGGGGCCGCGCATTCGTAAAAACTCTTTGTCTACGGGTTAAGGATACTAGTAGAAATACAGCCAGCAGACGTGTGGAGGCAGGCTAGGCTCAGTATGTGGAACCAGAACAAGAGCAATGCAAAGAAACATATCTTGAACTCACTGGCGACCGTAATTCATTAAAGCAGACGTAATGCGACCCGCAATAGCGAAAAGGCGGTGCACCCCTGGTGTAGAAGATTCAAAGTCACGCAAAATAAGAAAAAAAGACATCGACTTTAATAAATCAAATCACGTTCTACTGCTGTTCGTTCGGCCTTTGTGCTTAAGGTACAAACGGGAAGTGGAAAATGTTAAAACGCACTTGGTAGAAGCTTTCAGCGGCGGCGATCATCTCATCGAAGCATTCCCACGATTTTTCCGGGGCGGAGTAGACGAACTGCTCCACCTGAATTCAAATAAAAACAACCTAATTCTTAGGTTTTACTCACCACGCCACATATGTCTGCTAAGCGAAAAAAAGAAAAGCACACAATAAAATGTACCCAAAACGCAACGAGTGATGGAGATACATCAGCGACCTGATAAACACGCCGAGATTAAACGAACCTTTTCGAACTGGTGCACGCGAAATATCCCCCGCGTGTCGCGCCCGTGCGATCCAACTTCTTGACGGAAGCAGGTCGAGATTCCGGCGTATTTCAGCGGCAACTTGTCGGGTTCCAGCCAATCGTCTCGATGGAATGCGGCGATTGGTTGCTCGCTGGTTGCGATCAGGTACTTCTCGTCGATGTCGGCCTCGTCCGCTTTCTCACTTGATTTTCCGACAACCTGGGTTGAAAAATCAGTAAAATCGTACATGGGGCGCTTCGACTGATGTGCGCCACACAGATCATCAGAAAATCCCCTTGCGTTTACTTCGCTTCAGAGCTTAGCGAGTAACTGAGGCGATCGAGCTTCATCGCTCTTTGGTCACAAAACGAGACCTTTCAAACATCGCAAAGCTGTCAGTTTTTAAATCGATCTTTGTGCCGATCCTCACCTAACATGATAAATCTTGCGTAATACTAATGACCAAAGGAGTGCTCAAGTACAAGCGGCAGAAATGGGATTTTTGACGAAGAGTTCACGTTGTGACGCTTCGCGACAAAGTGCGCAGCTGTAAAATTGGTCAAACCCTAGATGTTGGGTCACTTATCCTCCGAATCTAGAGATCCAATCCGCGGTGGTATGGCTATATGACCAGAATAATGCCACAGGAATTATTGGTTAGGTGAGTCTGCTTGATATACACACAGGAAAAAGCGACCCAGAGGTTGACCTAGCTAGGACCAGATGGTGTGATTATATCTCCGACCTAGCTTGGTCCGGTCTTGGTGTGGAGCCAGCAGAACTATCACATGTTGCTGGATACCGTGAGGTATTTCGAGTCCTCCTAAGGCTGCTGCCCCCACGGTCTTCCCAGGAGTAAAAGCGAGTGTGAAAATGAATGAAAATAAACCAAGTAGTTCACCCACGACACCGTGTTTTAATAAAGAAGCGATTAAAAGATAATACTCAGGTAATATGATAAAGGGAAGTTGTACTGAAAAAGGCTATCTTGCAATTTTGCACTTGTTGAAAGAAACTTATAGTGCAATCGTAAATTTCAGCGAAGGCATTAGCGATGCTGCACTCACCACTGGTGTCCGGGAACGCTTTTGCATAGCTTTGAACACATTACTGACTTTTATCGAAAAAAACTCTTGCGTTCTTACGTGGACGTTACTCACTTTATATAGTTCCTCGTCGAACTGGCTAAGCTGTGCCACCTCTTGCATGACCTCTTTTCGCATAAAGAATGGCGTATAGAGTGGAACGTAGCCTTTGCTAGCCAGACGCTGCAACGCAAAGTTGATCAAGGCATGTTCCAAAAATACCAGAGGTCCTGCAAAACTGATGTGACTGAAAAGTTCGTTCGGTAACATCGGAGCGAATCGCAAGCAAAATTCAATCACAATAGAAACCTTTCAAAAAATATCCTCTGCTTCCGGACACAATCGCCCCTTTCTCTCCTTCAAAACCATCGACCATTGTAACAAGGTCAACGTGAGAGTAATTCTTTCTCACACTGCAATCGCCAAACGTCCTCTCCGTTTTATTGTCTGCATCCTAGAAAAATTATTGGCATTCTTTTTGCGTTTTTTGGCTATAACCGGAGTTTCAGAACTCCACTAAAAAATGAACAACAAAAAGTGGCTAATAGAAAACTAAGTAAAAAATGACCACATAAAAAGTGCGAGACTGAGTTGCAACCAACCTCTGACAACTGCCGCTTCGCCCGGTTTCTGGTTTTCATTTTCTTCAGTCTCATTAAGTTTTTTGAACTTACGGAAAAGCATGCTATGAAACGACTATTATATTTGGAACATATATGTACTTTCTTATTTGGATAACTTCAGTTACTGCGTTTCGCTTGCTACCTGCGAACTCAGTTTACAATGTTTGCCATCACCACTCAGGAGTGACATAAAACGACTATCGAACATGTGAACTCACAAGACGAAACTGAACTTCTCACGTATTGAAAAGAAACTGAGATTTGGAAGCGATTAAAGTTCCGTGCCATTGCGTAGATAGGATGCAAGCATCACACGCATTTCAAGCAACACTGAATATGCTACCGCAACTCAGCTTCATACTGATTTTCTCATTTCACGGCAAGGAGAAACGAAAATTTCGGATATAATCCAATCGAGTGATTTCAGCCATACTTCATCATTGCTAACAGGAACAGAATCGTGCAAGATGTTTCCGATTTCCCGCAGGTTGTTCATCCTAATTGTTTCCAGCTCTTGCAGCTTTTTATCACATTTTTCTATGTCACCATCAACCATTACACGAACCTTTTTGATCTGAGTGACAGTTAATTTCTGAAACATTCACAACAACAACTAGATAAGTATGCAGTTCAACAAAAACATTACAGGATGAACAAGATGCTATCTGGTGATGCATCTCCAGTCTCCACCTTGTGTAACCAACTCAAACAAATATTTTCAATCTGGTTTAATACTACTTACCTGCAAGAAGGAATTAAACTCGATACAACAAAACTGGTTGGTCAAAAGCATAACAGATGTTACTTAAATAGTAAATTTTAATAATTAATACATGCCATATTGATGTCAAATCTTACAAGTGAAATTGGTGGTTATGACATCATGGATGTGTAGTGCAGTCATCAAATAGCTTTGGCTACTCGAAAAAAACAGCAGCACAATGTGTCAAACACAAACTGGCTTCATTAAACATTGGCAAAAATTCGAAGGTCACATTAGGCAAGGTATCAATAGAAAAGATGATTATTTTTCTCAAACATTTGTTTGCAACGGTATGCAATAGAGAATCCATATTTTTGGCACAGCAGTAAGTGTTTAACAAAACAAAGTAATACTCAGTTTCATGTGGCAAGCCAACGTAGTTCAAAAATTTATTATTTGTTTTGCTGGGCCACAACATGTGTATCTTTTCAACGACATCATATATTATACTTACGTATAAAAAATCAACATGCAACCCCAAAGACATTTAAAACTGGACACAAAATCATGAAGTGCACACTGAAAAAATGTTGTCTTTCTTGAAACATTTGAAAACAATGAATGACGTAAACTGGTTAACAGAATTTAGCATAAAAATTGCAGTATATATAATTTTGATTGAAATGCATCAAAAACACAAAGATGTTTCACGAACTGTACCGATGCCAAATTGCAAGTGACTTTTGCAGTTATAGTTTTCATCTTCTTTAGTATAACTTCTGAAGAAGTCATTTCAACAGCTTGTTAAAAATTAAAATGTACAATGGCAATGCTTATAGAACACATAACAAGAATTCTGTTTCATCCAACACATACAAAACTAACTAACCGCAAGGTGTTCAGCAGCAAGCTCCTCCAAAACTGGAAAATCATCTGGTAGGGTATCATCATCCCCTACAGCTTCTTTATTTTTCATTTTCTGACCAATAGACTTGCTACACAAATTTTTCAACTTGTTGAGATTGTCAAGGGTATACCTGCCTATGAAGTTAAACATTAAGTTACAGATATACAATAAGTTTTAAGTTAAGAGGTCACTGGTGCTTAGTGTATTTTGGACAAGAACTACTGGATAACATTGCAGCTTAACTTGAAACAAAGAAGAAATGAATGCATTGTTTAAATGTAAACTTTCACAAAGACATTGAAAACAATGAAAAATATTGCACTTCTGTTAATTGCACAACATTTGTTTAAACTGCCTTTCCTTATCTCAAACCAACTCAACTTACATTTTCTCCAATCTGCATCAGCAGCAACAAGGTTGTCAACCAATCGCACATCTTTGTAACGTTTGACTTGGTTTTCTCGCATTTTTTCAGGGTTTCCCCCTTTATCTTTTCGAAATAAATCAAGATCTAACACCATTTTAGATTTTAAATCACTTCAGTCCCAAGAAGTAAATTATTCCAATGAATGATTGCAACAAATCTGTGCATAACACAAAAAATGCTTCATTCATGGAAACTAATTGCTGTGGTTCTTTTGAATTCAGTTTGTTGTTGAATTCTGTTACCACACACCAAGTGGTGTAGTGAAAGTATAAATGCAAAAAGCGTCGTCGGAGTTAACTCTATTTCACTAAAAATACATGAGCTCATAACAATCATGATGATTTAATAACCAAAGAAATCTGAGCTACCATTAAGGAAAAAACTTCCTTTAACAGTTTTTTGACTCTTGACAAAAACATGATTCTGCCGATTTTGATTTATGAATTTGTGTAGATAATTGCATCGTAACTTTAAAGCTTGATGCATCTTGAGCTGCTTCATACATTGGCTTTAATGTAGCAATATGATATTAAAAAGTTCTTGATAGGCTTGTTATGCAACCAAATTTACTGTGCCAAGTTTAGTAGTAAATTATGCTTGCTACAAAAACTTGTATTCCTCCATGCTTTCAAGCAAGTGTCATACTCAAATCTGGCAGCAACTTCATCAGCGATTCTCAGGATCCCCACTGGACAAAAAGTCTACCATTGGCAATAGGAGGCCAAAACTAAAGATTTTAATAGTATCACAGAAAACAAGTTAATCGAGCCACACCAGGCATTTTTTCATTGAAAAACTACTTAGCAATCCTGAACTCACATATTTATTGTGAAGTCAAGTGCTGCATGTTTAGGGTTTACTGACAAACTGGAGTAGTTTGATAATCCAGTAGAACTTGTCTAATTCATCACTTTTTCGTCGGTCCCAGCAGAATCCCTAAATTGTTTGTGTACATATCTGTTCGTCTAATTCATCAATTTGCTCAATTCGTCACCTCTTTTTATCCCTGAGAAGCGTTTTGTTCGTCTAATTCGTCATTTGCAGTTTTGTTTTAGATGTCTAAGCAGCTAGTGCGTGTGGGAATTCAAACAAATTAAGGATCTTGATTCGAGAATTTTTGCACCTTGCAATTTGTTTATCGAATTTATGCACGAGGTGTGAAGCGTGACACGACTCCCCATTGAGAGAACGTGGAAAAGTTTATTAAAGATTAAAAGGTGCTTGATTAAATGGAAGAGTCCAGATAAAGCGGAGGAATTAATTGTTGTATTCAACCATAACGTCACAAACTTGTATTTTACTGCAAATAAGAGCACAATGTACATAAACGAGTTACTATGATAAAGTATACGAGCTTCTATGATAGAGTTTTCACCTGTTTGCATAATTCGTCACTTTTTTCTAATCCCCTTGAGGTGACGAATTAGGCAAATGCTACTGTACTGTAAAACTCAACATGAAAAATCTGTAACATGAGCTTCAGAATAAAAGTGGGTCACAAGCATCAGACATGGAGGCCTTGACCTCTGTTCAGACATGGAGGTCTTGGCCCTTGCATATCACATTAGCACATCAGACATGGGGGTCTTGGCCTCTGTCCTGCTACAGCCCTGTCTCTGCCATGCTTCTGATCTCATCACATGCTTGTCTGGGCCATGTCAAAGAATCTACTCACGGGGAAGTACATGATGCCATCAGCGCTTGGTCCTCACAGCATGAATTGTTGCTAAAACAAGCAGACATACCGTCAGCCTGGGATGACTGGTGACTGTGCTTGCAGATACTCTCTCAAAGCTTTGCTCAGTACCCCCCTGACCCATGGAAGAACATTTCTTCACAACAAAAGTGAGTGACATTGGTGCTTGGTTAGTAGCTATCCCAGTTGCCAGTGTCACTAATCTGCCTAGCCCCAATCAGGTTTTAGTGCAGCATCCCTCTAGATGGGTTCCACAATCTATCAAAGAACAAATTGTTGATTCAGTAGACGAGTTGGTGACCTGGGGATCCATGGACTTTCTTGTTCCAGAAATGCAAGCTGCTTCAATAGACTTTAAACAGTAACAATCAGCTGCATTAACAAGCGTTCATTAACCCGCATAATACAGTGGAAATCAACTATTACCAACAGTTCATCTGTTATGATGCTTTTTTGTTGGTCTCAGCAGAATTCCTATCTTTCACATGCATTCGAGTTTGGCTATATATACATTTTGATTATATCGTTACTTTGCCTGTAGCAGTGGTTTTCAACCTGGAGGTTGCAACCCCCAAAGGGGTAGTGAACCATTTTTGGATGGGTTGCAAGTAGATATTTTATGTACCCAGCTGTATTACATTTCATTTATTCAAGTTTTAAAAAGGTGTTGTTGTGTTATAATGGGTTGCTGATGCTATAATGGCTCACAGTACAAGAAATGTTGAAAACCACTGGCCTGTAGTGACACTTTTTGTCAGTCCTCTCAGAATATTTTGTCATTTACAATGATAGTTGCAAGTTCTTTACAGTTGCAAGTGTAAGCTTGACTATGTGGAGCCACCAGACAAATCTTGTACAGTTAAATATGAATGCAGTTAACTAAGCAGCTGTTGCAACCTCTCAGTTGGTGTTGCATTGAATGTGCGATTCACCACGAAACCCATATAATATGTGGCACGAACAAGCAATAATAAAGTGATCATGGCATGTCTATATTGTTGCTTGCTGCCACAGTGTGAAGCTTTGCGCACTTGCCGCTCAGGCTTTCCGATCGCAACAAAATGGTGTTGTGACCAGGATGTGAAGGTCGTGCCAGGTGCAGACTTCACAAAAAGAATGTGCGATCAGCACGGTTTGTTGTAAAAGGAGGGAATTGTTGTTGCAAACAGCTTTATTTAGAGTCTTTAGACCGTCTGTGAAGGTGTTAAGTGGCTCACGTGGGTCTTAAAGATAACACCAACCAGGAGCCAAAGGTGTTAAAGATAATTCTACCTGGCTCCAAAGATGCTAAAAAAAGCAA
>JGI24159J19872_10003991_pt1 | contig 18694 bp, 6 predicted proteins | sample Ectturendosymbi4_FD_19872 | JGI IMG/M metagenome (IMG submission 19872) | reverse complement strand
ACTTCAAAAGATTTGTGCAGAAAAGCCAAAGAGCTAAACATTACCAGAGTCTATTGCTGATGGCATAGGTAAAGCAAAGGACTTCAATTGTAAGATTATCTTTTTGAAACATTGAAAAAATTTAAAGATTTTGTTCCTTTATTAACTCTCCAAAATTTCGATTTTTCCATGACTTTCAAATTTTTATCAATTTTCCATGACTTTTCCATGACATTCCAGGAAAATTTATTTTTCCAGGATTTTCAATGATTTTCTATGACCGTGGGAACCCTGTTAGAACATTAATTCTACTTGGTAAATCTGAGAAATACAAAGAATTGATTAATGACTTCAAAAGTTATTCAAGTTTAGGTGATGACCGCTTTTTTGTGTCACCCTGTAATTAGAACATTTGTTTAAATCACCAAACCAGAACTTTAAATCATGAAGGTACATGTTAGAATAGTGATTCTTAAATTTTTTCAGCCATGCCGCCTTTGGCATTAGACATTGATACTCGCACCTCACCTAACCTCAAAAAATAGAAAAACAATTTATTTGTCATCATCCTAATTAATGGGAAGGATACAACTTTTTCTTGGAAACTGGTAGTCAATTTGAGGCTTTGTTGAAGACAACACACCTCACAAATCAGCTTCACAGTCTAGTTTGTTCCAAGACTTTGTCTTGTCTACTTTGTTTTTATTATGGCATTTATAGTGAAATCATATAATCAATACTTTTCAAAAAAATGTCACAGTTATGCTTGTCTCCTTTATGGCCAAAAAACGCAAAAAAAATTAGGGAAACCCCCAGAAATTTCTTAGGCCATAGGTTCTCAAAGTGCTCCGTGCAGAGCCCCAAGACTCCACGAACAATGTGCTTTTTTGTTTTTATTTTTAGAAATTTATTGTGGGGCTCCATAAATTACGGTCAATCTCTTCATGGACTCCATAACACTAAAAGTTTGAGAACCCCTACCTTAGCCAATACTTAATTAAATAAACAATGAGGATATTTTGAGACTACAATCTCCTCAGAGAGAGTTTTCAGATGATGTAATACACATGCTAGTAGCAGGTTTGCTCGTCAGGTTATTAGCATTCAAAATTTATGTCATGCATGAGTGATTTTGATGACTATTAGCCAAAAATTGAGGTAAACACATAGATTTTTTGAAATTTTTCTTCACAAGTGAAGATAAGATACTTGAGACAGCCTTTTCTAAAGTTTTTACAGCAATTAAATGATTGCAGTGAGAATAGTTTTAAATTTAGTTGATGATTTTCTTGTTAGCTTTTATGTCTCATTGACCACAAAAATTAGTAGTTTTTTATGGCCCATAACTTTGCAAAACCTTAAGCAATTTCAAAAAAATTAGTTTGTTGGAATCAGCATGAAAAGTTCTATCTGCTTATTAAATCTGAGGAAAATCTAAGATGGTGGGTTGACTGGCTGGAACAGTTAACATGGAATGACCCTACCATTAGTAGACATAGGCCCAGATGTATTTTTCTACATATATAAAATGAACACATGATAAACAATAACACTTCAGTACAAGATTTCACCAAAAGAACTTTTAAAACTTCCTATAGCACAAAATTGGGTGATCAAGGTAAGTCACAGTCCTGCACCAACGTGTGTAACAGTTGCACTGAACCTTATGTTTATGGACTCAAAGCAAAAGTCAAGTCAATGCAGTTTGGAATCTCTGTGGTTTAGCTTAAGACCAAAAATTACCATAACAATTGCTATTTGGAAATTTTGCATTTGGTTCAACCTATGATATACTACATAACCGTAGCTGATAAAACTTATCATCAGTGACCCTTATGCCTTTTAGTGCCTTTGATGATTGCAATGGCAGTTTTACTGTTGCACTTTCAATAGAAGAAAACGTTTTTTCAATTTTCATACTTTCAAATCTTAACACTTTGGCGTCTGGCTCCTTTTGAGAATTTTCAAAAAAAAAACGCCGAAAAGCACATGGCTTTGCGTGAGAATATCTCCGCTATTGCACGGGTTACGGACCTGGTCGAAATGTCAAAAGACACAGAAAGTATTCTAGTCTGCACTCGAAAAAAATTTTTTGCTTAGGGGGTGTGGTTTTTTGTCAGTGACATCATAAGTAGAGAACTTTTAGGCCACCACAGCCCACTTTGCCTGGCCCTGGGCGCCAACCGTTAGGTGGTAGTATTTCGCTGAAGTTCGTACTGGAAACTAGGCTACAATCTGAGTCTTTTCATACTTTGGATGACCTGCTGGGGTTTCGGGTTCAAAAGCTATGATCTAAGTTAGTAAAAATATTTGACTAATTAGCTAATTAATTAATTTGTTTATTTTAGATCATAACTTTTTATCGAGAAATGCTAGAAAGTCGATCAAAGTCTCAAAAGACTCAGATTCGAGCCTAGTCTCCAATGAAAACTTCAGAAAAACACTTTAGCGTAGCGGTTAGGCTCTAGGCCAGGCAACATGAGCCAAAATGACCTTAAAACTACTTCACTTGTGACAGAACTCACAAAAAATCTGCACCACCCAACCAAAAAATTTTTTTCAAGTGCAATCTAGAAGACTGGCCGATCTGTTTGGGCCTTTGAACAGCTCTCTAGCGCAATTGTCGGCGGAGCTAGGGCGTTGTTAAGGCAACCCAAAACTGCTGTTTTTTAGGCCGAAATCGAAGTACGAATTGATCGTACGCCGGCTCTCAAACTGTTAAGCATGACTTATGAGCTAATACTGTTGCAATCGGAAATCCAAAGCGGCAAAGCTTCATACTGCGGCAGCAAGCAACAATAGAGATCATGCGTCGCAATCTCTCTTACTATTCTTGCTTGCGCCACGCATATACATTGTTGTTCTTCATGCACATCTCGTTCGTGGTGAATCACACAATCAACGCAACATTTCTCCTTTTTACAACAAACCACACCGATCGCACATTCTTTGTGTGAAGGCTGGACTTGGTATGACCTCAACATCCTGGTCACAGCACCATTTTCTTGCGATCGGAAATCCCGAGCGGCATGTGCGCAAAGCTTCACACCGTGGCAGCAAGCAACAATAGATATCATGTGTCGCAATCTCTCTTATTATTACTTGCTCACACCACGCATGTATATTTTTGTTCTTCACGCACATCCCATTCATGGTGAATCACACAATCAACGCAACGCCACCGGAGAGGTTGCAACAATACATAAACATAGATCACAAATTTTTCAACGATGGTTAAGGGATTGGTACTGAAAAGAGTTCAGGCAATATTGTACATGTAAAACATCATGCAAAAAGGCTTGTCGGTGGTACAATGTAAAGAACGAATGTCTGTCAGCACGGATATCGTTGATGGATATGTGATGTCCTCACCAGAGTGAAAAATACCATGTTACACAATAAATATAGATAAAGATAAAGCAGAAAAAATAATTTGTCATTACAATTTAGTATAACCTTTGCCCAATCATTTACTGCTAAAAAGTTCCAATTGTTTCATGTTTTATATTTTCACAACTGTTCAAACCTAAATTTCAGTGCCACTGGAGCTTGTCGAGAATAAAATAATCTTGGTATGCGACTGGTGGCGGCTGAAATTAGGCCTGGGATAGGAAGAAATATTATTTTGCTACTGTTGTGGTGTCATTGTTGAATGTAAAATTTAGGTTCTTACCACTGCAGTTACGTCATTTTATATCCGCAAACAAGACCTGCTACTGACGGATATCCGTCTTTCACAGAGCATCTTGTTAGTCAAGTCAACATAGTGTTTAACCCAATTCCCAAGCTAATTTCTTGCCAAAATTTTATTTACTTGTTTCTTTTCTCTAGTGGACAACTGTAATGGCAGGCACGAGCAACTTTGAATGAAGTGTTTAGCATGGTTATTGCTATCGTATTTTCATGATTGATATGTCAAGATGAGGTCAAAATAAATAGAAGTCAAGGCATTACAATTGTATTTGTAGTGTCAGTGTGACCAACAGCACCTTCTTGCTATGGAGTTCTTGCACAAGTTTTATTTTCCTATCAGATCTTACTTTAGATAATGCAGTATTAGAAGCACTGGAAGATGAATATGCTAAAAACAACTACAGCAACAATGGATATGAACTAGAGTGTTACAAGCCGGGCTGCAGCATCACATTTACAAAAGAAATCTTTTAGGGAACCAGACAAAATGATTGCAACTTGTTGTTGTACCTAACAAAAAAACATGTTTTCAAAAATTTTGAGGGAACAATTGCCCAGCTTCCCCTACCCCACCATGGTGGGCCACCATGATTAGGGGCTTCACAACAATGATCGGCAAACTTTTGTTATGATGGCCCAAACAGCCCTTTAGTTCATACTAAAAGGCTCATACTACTCATAAAAGATATTTTTCAAACTTATGCTCATTCAGTAAGAAATGTTATGTTAATGCCATAAACTCGGTTTAGTTTAAACTTTTTTTTAGTTTAAAAGATTTGTTTAAAATATTTTTTAGTTTAAAAGATGGAAGTGATTGTGGATACACATGGCCTGACGCAATTCGCATAAAAGGGTCAGTTTGTCATTCAACCGGCATGGATCTCGTAGCCTAGGGGTTATGTGTTACAACTGATATGCCAACGGTTTTCAGTTCGACTCTTACCTTGCCGACTTTCCTTTTGTTTTTTTTTACTTTTTTTCAGGCTTAGGTGTTACATTTGGGGGTTAGTGTTAGGTTATTGTTTGCTTAGCGTTAGGTTAGGAATAGGGTTTGGTTAGTGTTAGCTTAGCATAAAGTTTAGGATTATGGTTAAGGTTAGGTTTAGGGTTTATCTTTTACGTTTACTTTGTTTCTACCGGTGTTGCCACTCTGTTATGAAAAAAAAAACAGAATTTACCTTGAAATAAAAAAAGAAAATAATAAAAAAAACCCAACATACAAAATGTTTTTTAAAACGTCAAAACCAAACTTCAAAAGCATGCTACCGGTACTTCATGCTTGCACATAAAAATTAAGGTAATATGCATTATTTACATCATATTTTTAACAAGTTCAAGTCTATTTCTAAACATCCTGACAATCACAATTTACAAGTAGGCTAGCAGCAAATCAAATGTATGAAGTAACAGAAAAAAGCTAGTTAGATCTTTTCTAAAAAAACGTTTAATGTTTTCTTGTAAGCAGTGGCTATAGATATGCCTGTGGATCTTGAAATTTGAGGACTTATTCATACGCCACCTGTGACGTAGCAGTAACGCACGGCGAGAGTAAGAGTGCAGTAGGCTTGGTAGAAACAAACTAAATGTAAAAGATAAACCCTAAACCTAACCTTAACCCTAACCCAACACTAACCCATAAAATGTAGGTAACACGTAAGCCTGAAAAAAAGTAAAGAAAAAAACAAAAGTTGGCATGGTTAGAGTCGAACAAAAAAACATTGGCAAAGCAGCCGTAACGCATAACCGTTTGCTACGAGCAGCCCGACGTTTGCCTGACCAACTGACAGTTTTATTTGAATTGCGTCAGGACAGGTGTATCCATAGTCACTTTCTTTCTTGTACTTTCATTTAAATGCACAATTTAAACATGCAAATGATACATTCAAGGTCTTACGGTTTGAGTTTTCTTGTCACCTTAACCACNGCATTCTTTGCAATATTTGACTACAAATTTAACATTCAAAATTTTACATTCATATCACAATCATCAATGTGCCTGTAAAACAATGAAGAAATTCTCAACCACAGCATCTTCAAAACCAAAAAGCATTCCAAAATCATGCACAAGCTCAAAGCAGCCCTTGACATATCAGAGATAGATTAGAGTGCTGACCTATGCTTAGCTAGTGCTTAATCTGTAAACCATTATATTTCAAACAATTTGGTTAAGCTTAGGCCTACTACCACTCATATCTGCAATACTGGCTATTGATGACTCTGCATATATTATGCCTGTGGAAGAAACTACTGGTACACTTATTCTTGAATCAAATAGAAAACACAGTAATACAACATATTACTAAAATTTGACCAGAGTCAAAAAAACCCAGATTTTCAACAAAGCCCCCAGAACCCTAGATAAAATAGAAAAACCCTAGATCTAGTGAAACAAAAACAGCAGTGGCAACACTGATCCTGCAGGATATCCAATCATGATCCTGTCTATGCTGGCATGCTCATCAGAGATGGATGGTGTCATTTTTTTGACTCCGCGTCCGCTCCTCCTCGGAAACGTTTCGCTCCGCATCCACTCCTCCGCAAATCATAGAAATTTTCAACTCCGACTCCGCCTTGTCTTTGCAAAATTGCAAATTATACAGTAAAATACAGGGATGTTGCTTGGAGGTTCTGTTTAATGTAAGGTAATGCCTGTTTTATCTCATGAGGCAAAATAGTCCTCGAGTTATTTTGCCTTTGGATGAATATGATTGGTTGAAGTGGTTACATGACAAGTCCGGCACGCATGACCTACTTAGTTGACTGTGACATCTCCAATGGCTCAGTTCGAGATGCATGAATGATGAATTTTGTAATGGTTTCAGTACTGGCATGGCAAGCTTTTGACAGCTTCTTTTCTGCATTATGTGAACTGTAGTCCAAATCCTAACCACAAATCATGAGCCCTTCCACTTCACTCTAAATCGTTGTCTCGGCTTATTCTTGTACCTTCCACATAAACATAAAGTACAGGTAATTGTCTTCGACTAAAGGTAAAATAACCCCAGTGCGCTTTCAAAAATGCTGTGTCAGCACAGCGAATCCTCCATGAAACTTTGCAAGAAAAATTGAATCAATCATGAGTTTCAAATGTGCAAAGAAAATTAAGAAAAAAGTGACCTCCTCCTCCGCTCCGCCGACAATCAAACTTTTTAAACTCCGCATCCCGCCTCCGCGGAGTGCAAACTGCTTTTTGTCTACCTCTAATGCTCATGCTTTCCTCTGATAGCTCGTTTTTGGGAAATTCCCAACACCGCGAAAAAAACAAATGTGGCCACCAGGGGTGGACCGGACCCGGATCCGTGGTCGACTCCTGAAAGATTTTGCGTTTTTCTTTCGGACCGGATCCACTCCCGGAGTCAAAATTTTGGGGAAAACCAAATCCGGATCCGGAGTCATGTTTCAATTTCGACAGTAGTGTTGCAACCTCTCCGGTGGTGGTGCGTTTATTGTGTGATTCACCACCAACGGGATGTGCACGAAGAACAACACCATATATGTAAGTGGCGCGAACAAGCAATAATAGAGTGATCTAGGTGAGTGACCTCTAGCAATCCTTGTGAACCTGGTGAACAGTTGATTGTGCTTGCGAACAGTGACGACAAGAGTGATCATGGCGTGGAAGCTCTGCCGATATTAACTTGTGAACGATTGAACAAAACGGTTAGCGTACTCGGAGAGTGATCATGGCATGCGAACTCTATTGTTGCTTGCTGCCACAGTGCGAAGCTTTGCGCATAAGCCGCTCGGGATTTCCGATCGCAACAGTAGCAGGAGTCTGTTTGGTCATTTCTTAAGTAAAAGCATGGGTAAATTACGGTTGGATCGATGACTGTAACCGGAGTCTCAGCAGGAGTCGAATTCTCAAATTAAAAAAATTGCCGAACCCGGATTCAAAAATTTTGTAACAAGAGCGGAGTCGGAGTTTGAAAAAGTGACTGAGACCACCTCTGGTTGCCACCAAAGGCAGATATGAACTCCGAAAAGGACTGTATCATTGTTGTGCGAATATTGAAACTTGATAATCCCGACCAGATCCGAAAATTTTGGCAATATCAAAATCCGATCCGGGTCCGAATATAATGCAAAAATCACAATCCGGCCCCGTACAAAAATCCGGGACCATTTTTATGCCAAATTCCACCACAATAACAACTTTTTACATAGATTTTAAACTTAGTAGTAGCAATAAATCCATAAGCAAAACAGCCCCATCCCCTCATATTTTGTATTGAATCAGCTTGTCCCAGAACACTCACATCTTAGATAAAAAGTTTACCCCATGAAAAGGCACATTTACTGACAATTTATTGGCAGCAGCCTATATGACAAAAACAAGGAAAACATAAAATGTGGAAATTGCTCCTTTAAAATTTCTACCTTGGTCAGCAACAAAAACATTTTTCCATCAAAATATCCAAATGAATGCCGACCTTTGAACATAAATTTATCAAGCACTTTCGAATAGGACATGACAATTCATCTGTAGTTGACTTGTTTGACAAAATGGATAGTCATGCTTATAGGCCTACAATGTACTGTCTGTTTTTATTTGCATCACTCCACATATCTGAGGTCATGAAAATGATCCATTGCTAGCAATAGCTTTTTTTACTTCATCTGCTTAATTAGAATCACCAATTTCCACTTGTCACCCAGGTTTCTTTTATAGTTGACTATGATGACAGATTACATCTGTTGTCTCATTTCCACATTTGATTTAACAAGTGTTGTATCATTGAATAATCCAGATCATTACACTAATTAGTGTTGCTTAAACCGTGAGTGCAATTGACAACAAGAGATTGACTATCCTACCCAGTGGCGTACAGGGTCCCAACATAGGGAAGCGCCGTCCCAAGCCGAGTTCAAAAGTTCCGCCCCCCTAACTTCAGGGTCATTCGTGAATGTTACAGGCAAGTTTTGCAGGAAACAAATCACCACTGTACAGCAGGCTAGGCCTGGAACAGTCATTACTGTACAGCAGGCTAGGCCTGTAACGGGCACAACTGTACAGAGACTAAGCCCAAAACTAAACATCGTTGGACAAAAGTCAGGCATGAAAACGTGCATTAACCTCGAATCCATGCAAACAAGATTCAAAGTAACTTCAACCAATCAGAACGCTCCATCTGATCTCCAGATCCTGAAGCTAGTCACGAAAATCGTGACACAAGACGTAATGAGCGATGATAAAGACAGCTAATTATGCAATTAGAGGCGGTTCCGTCTCAACCAATGATAAAGCAATGACTTAATGAGATTTAATTAGCAACCAATCAGGACACTCAAACGAATGGGGAGTGTCCGAAAAATCGAGTATAAAAAGGCTCGATTTCTCACCAAAAAGTGAGTTGAAACTTAGCTCGTTTGTAACCTGTTTCACTCCTTCGGTCTCTCAAACTCTTAAAGTTTGGATTCAGAAGTAAAACATTCTGCCTTTGGACCCGTGGCCCAACGGTAAAGTCGGTGGCGGAATTGTAGTAAGTTCCTTCCAATATCGATCAAGAGTTTTATAAACTGGTTAGTCCTAACAGGATCCCACCAGGCTAGAAAATGGCTTGTCCGGGATAAACTCTGTTAAAATGGACGACAGTAATTGGCTTCCCCGGGTTAATCACTGCCAGTTAATTAAGCAAATTATTCTGCATTAAAGGTAATATGCTATTGGTTTGTAATACAAAGTGGTGTAACTTTGTGAAGCACTGACATCGTGAGATACAAAAAAACGAAGAGTTGAAACTAGACAGCTGCAAGTAAAACTGCGATTCGCTTTGACTAATGATAAACTTCTGTTGAGAAGTTTCTAGCAACACTCTGTACGATCAGAACATAGCGCTAAAAATCGAAGCGTGACAGTAGCAGAGGCAAGTCATTGAGTTTTACTATGCGATTGAAACCTAAAACTAGAATTAATTTATTTTGTTAAAAGACAGTTCCATGAGAGTTCTTTTTGAAAAGGGGTGCAAATCAAAACACTATTATTGGTGAGTACTATTGTCTGTTCATTATAATAGCGTTTTAGGAAACAATAAAATCTATGAAATAAAGTAATACCTTTGAGTGATGTTATTAGAACGAGTAGAGAAGTATCAGAGACAAATCGGTCTTCTGTGACAAAGGGCCGTGATACAGTAACGAAGCGAACCTACCTTAAGATTTTCTACTGTATCTAAAGAAGTTCTCATCCTCCCACCATAGAGCAAAGAACCTTCACATGAAAGATTATTTGTTATTCCTTCTTTTCACCAAAAGTGGCGCTCCGGGCATTGCCCCCGCCCTTGTCGGGGCCCTGGTGGCGTATCTAGGGTATGGCAGACATGGCACGTGGCATGGATGCCACTTTAACGGGGGTGCAAAAATTGCTTGGAAGAATTTAAAATCTGCATTTGCAATTTCTTGAACCTCTATTTTACGCCCCACATATTAATAAACTACAAAACTGCATCAACACAGCACCCTTACCTAATGCATTAAATCGGGCGTGTTGTGCCAGTAGGCTACCACCAAGCAACAGAACTGTGGGATTGTGACATACACGACGGTCAGCTATTGTGATGGAACAATAACGATCGCTTGCCATTTCAAGAGGTGGGCAACTGCTACTTCATTAATAGGGTTGCTACTGCTCCCGCTATTTTTTAAATTTAATAGCAACGCTACTGCTCCCGCTACTGAATAAAAATTGTAGCGAGCCATTGATACCGCTATTTACTACTGCTCCTTTTGCTGCACTTCAAAAAATTTTTGGTGTTGTTTGTTTGACGTACCCACTGACGTAGGGTCTATTTTCATAAATCTAACCTTGAAATGTTTTTTGAAAATAGTAGTAAATTTTGTCATAAGTTCTTTAAAAGTGATCTGAAAATAATATTCATTGAACAGGTATGATATAAGAAATAAGAAAAGTTATTTTACACTGCATGCACATATAAATGAAACATAGACTGCAGAAACGTCCACACACATTCACACAGGGGCGATCGCCCTCGCCAAAATATGGAAATAACTTTATTCGCCATGACCTTGTACATTTCGGAAAACACCATTCGTGATATAAGGCCATGTTGTTGTCCATTATTTTGTCATAGGAGTGTTGTGAAGTAGATCTCTCTCTTCATCTCTCTTGCAGCAGCGAATCCGTTAGGGAGATTTGACTACCAAATATTACTGAAATCGACCCCCTGACCTTACTGGGTGGATCCGCCCATACACACACAGAGTGCGTATAGTCTTGGGAGTGGATTGCTGTAAGCTAGCAAACTTCTTCATCAATGCAGGTTTTGCGCTGGAATCCAATATGGGTTACACTAGAACTCAAGAGAATGGTCAAGCAATAAAAGTTCAAAACTGTTTTTCACAGGGTTTAATGCGCATGTGGGTCTGCAACCAAAGTGTGGGGCAAACCGGGCAATCAAAGCCTGCCATAAAATTTTCATGGATCATTTCAGATTTTCAAAACATGTTACGTTGTTTTATGTTTTATGTGAAAACCCCCTGAAACAATTATTGTAAGCTGAGGTCCTTGATTCTGCATGGTTCAATTTTTTCGCAATAGTAGTTTTGCGTAGAACGAAGTTTATATAGCCTGCGTGCAAAAAAATGGTTATTTAAATATTCACGAGGAAACTGACCGACCACCGTTTTTTACACAATTCCAGCTTTTGAAAGAGCAGCATAAGTGTTGAATGCTTTAGCATGTTTTTTTAAGGTGTTTTAGGGACCCGATTCGGGTGCCTAGTATTTCAAATCGGGTCCCTAGAATCAGAGAAAATTTTCTCGGGTCCCTAAAATCAGAAAAAAATCGGTTGCCCAGAATCAGAGAAATAGGGTCAATACAGATCCATACCGGGTACCTAACATTTTCCTTAAAAAAAAACTGACTTTAAAGGTGTGCAATGCAGATGCATGGTTGCCAGATTGGCCTTTCTTAAGCCAAATTTCAGAAATTTGTTTTCGTTTCAAGTCGGTTGTCCTAAAAAAATTTAGTTGGCGTTTTGACCTTTTTTTGCCTCATCTCAAGTTGGCTGGCCTTAAATAATATGTTTGGCCTTTTGGCTCTTTTTTTGGCCATTTTTACGCTGAAATAGGTTCTTATGAAGGAAAATATTGCTGTTCCATTTTTTCGGCAACATTTGCAAAATTTTTGTGATGAATGCTATAGAAAACGCCCGCATTCCGATATTAGTAATATTTGAGGGATGCTAGATTCGAAATTAAGTTTTTGCGTAATCACTGGAAATGTGTGCACTCACTGCACTGTGTAGTGTCTGCTGTGTTATAAGCACTAAACAGTCTCAGCACTTTGCAGAGAGGTCTGCGTCTTCGCGATAGAAATGCGATAATTACGTCGAAGTGGAAGCACTCTTATGATTGTGGTCATTAAGTGCAAGAATGAATGGGAGAGACTTTTGTGTAGAAAGCTACACAGATGGATCGGTATGCAAACCGTGGCATCATTTTACTCAAGCTGTGCAATTTCACAAACCATGAAAAGTCAGGGAAGATCAGTGCTCTAGTGCAATGCCAAGCAAGATTTATTTAACCTTCAATTTTGAAAATTGCTTTGATATTCTTGTAATTTAGATATTTTTTGTGACAAAGGAATGGCAATACAGCAAATAAAGTTTGGCTTTTTTCTGGCCTTCAAACAGTCGGTTTGGAATTTTTCTATCCTCTTTTGAGCGTTGTTTGGCTTTTTGTTGAAATTTTCATTTGGCAACCCTGTGCACATGTGCGTAGTTTCAAAGCTGTGCAATGCACATGTGCATTTAGCTTAATGCATCAAGCGGCCGGCACCAGCTGCGAAAAATAACCCTCCTAACATCAACAATTGAAAGCTTTCGGTTTATTGTCAAAGATATAGAGGAATCAGCCGACTGGGCTCTGTTTTCATCTTTTTGCAATGATTTAAACTTGCACATATCTGCATTCAAGTAACCAGTCCCCACAAAGGTGACAAGCAAGCGAATCAATCAAGCTAATTATTTTTTTAGGACATCGATTTCGCGCAACACTACGCACAGTGGCGATTCTAAGGGGGGCCTGGGTGGGCCATAGCCCCTCCAGATTTTTGCTTGGCCCCCCGTTTGGCCCCTCCAGCTTTTTCTTAATTTTAAGATCGTTTGGGTGACATATGCAGGGTTGCTAAATGCATTTTGCAAAGTACCGGCCACTTTGTCAAAAGCGCCAGATCTAAGTTGTGTCGTAAATCGTAAGCAGCACAGGAAAAACAGAGAGGCAATCAGTATTGTTAAGCGACAATTAATAATTTGCCAATTAATAAAATTTTAGTGAGACCGAGCGTTATTTCTCTTGAGTTGTTTACCTTTGCGCCAAGCATCTAAACGCGCGTGCGTCGCATGTCTTTGCAACAGTCCTAGCCTATCGACGACCGGCTGACGGAAACCGCTGTATTTTTTTTCTGCTTGTTTTCTGCATCTGAAACTAAATACAATGCTTCCACAAGGTGATAACAGCATCTTCTGTGCTTTGCAGATTTTTCCTGTTACTAGAACAGAAGTGGTGCTGTCTTGTTTCAGCTGTCAAGAGCTGACAACTGAGGAATGTTCGGGCGATGTCTAAATAAATTTCAGCATGTGTTTGGGTTATTTTCGCGTACTAGAATTTGTCGAAACACCTTTCATTTGCAGTGTGTGCAGCAAAAATATACTGAAACGTGAAGCTCATGAAGTGCTGTTGCAAAATTTATGCGAATCGAGCCTAGGCAAAGCGATTGTTAGGCTGTATGTAAAGCCTTGGAGCACACATGCGATTGCGTACTCAATCGAAAAGCGGAAAATCCCTTCTAGGCTGAGGTCTTAAACAAACAGTTATAACTTTTTTCCTCTGAAACTTATTACTTGAAACTTTACAGGATGCTTGAAAATAGGTCTAGCAACATACTCTGTGAGTTTGAATATTTTACAATGTTTTGAAGAAGCGCAGTGAACCTTCAAAGTAAAAAAAAACAGTAAATCCACCCCAGTTTTCACCCAATACACCCATCTAAATAAGGTGGAAACTTTTTTGGTTTTGTTCATCAGAAACTAGACGATCAGCTGAACATTTCATATGTAGGAAGTTTTTTTCTAGTGTGCATGGTTTCCCCAGCACAGCCTTTTCAAACAGCACCTTGCCCGCTCAACCATCACGCGCAAAACCATACCGGCAGTATAGCGATAGAGCCAAGTACGAATATATCGTACGCCGTCTCTCAAAGTGTTAAGGTTAACTGTGAGTAAAAATGACTTCTGAAATTCAACGATTATTAAAGACACTGACAGGCTACAGTACTGAAGAACAACAGAAATTTCTAGAGGTGGTCCGTAGAATAAACATCATGGTACAGGATACATCCAAGAATGGGAAGAAAATGCAGTAAGATGGAGGTTCAAACAGAGATGAGCAAGAAACACCAAAAATGAGAACAAAGGGTTTCATTAGAAGAAAGAAAAGTAGAGATGTTCAATGTTATAATTGCAAAGAACGAAAACATGTAATGATAAACTGTCCATACTCGCCTAGAGTAATAATGCGAGAACGTCGTGAACTAATCACTGAATTAAAAAATTGCTCTTGCATTCAAATTTGGAGTTAATAGCTGTTCAAATTCTTCATGTCAATAATGTCGTAAATTAGATAGCGTTATCATACGAAGGTGAAAGCAAACTTTGGTATCATGAATTGTTCACTCTTAAGTAAAAAGTTATTCGTTGTAATAATTGTGAAAATAATAACGGTTATCTTATGAAAATTGTTTGTCGTTACAAGAAAACCATAACCATGAATAGTGTATATGAATTGGAGAGATTAGTCTCCAATTGTTCAGTATCTAACGCTGAAACATCCTCTATGTATGAAACAGAAACCACATTTGTAATACCGAAAGCTTGTTCTGATGATCGAACCGTGATAATTGTTGGAACGAAGAATGGACATCAAAATGCTTATCAAGTTGAAAGACCCAATTGTTTACAATATATGAAAAACTTTACCAAGGAAAAACCATATAATGATCCTTTACAAAACCAGAAAGAACCTACAGAATCTTTAATCTCGGAAGTAAAAAACCCATTAGATGAACAACTGCATGGTCCATCAGAAGAGTCGAATAAAAACATTACTGAAGATCAAGACAATATCCATGATGGACAGGATTTTCTACTAACGAATGTGACTCTTGTAAATCTGGAAGAATCCCTACAAAGTTCTTTGATAGAAAAAGTCCCAAACAGTCAAGGTAAAACATCACCGAAGGTAAGTAACGATAAGAAAACCAAGAGAACTGCAACTTCAAAAAATGATTCGCAAAATTTCGGGAAGAAAAACACGACAGAATTTCGAAAACGTACACAAAATTTACAACGAGAGTTTAATCATCATTGTTGACTTATAAGTGATCTCCTAAATCTTTTACATCCTAAAGTTAGTCCCAGACCACTTGAACCAAAGGCAAATCAAGAAGACATCCACTTGCCCCCATTACAACTAATTGTAGTAACCCATACTTTGGCTGAACGTATATCTAGGAATCCTTCTTTCAGAAGGATCCTCATGGCCAAAGATCTTTCTCAAATTAGATGCTATAATTGCAACAAAACCGGTCACATTGCTAGATATTGTCGCAATAGGAAAAAATCTAATTGCATATCAAGTAAGTTTGGACATAATTCTTACAAGCATCGAAAACGACCTTCATCTGGTCCTAATATCCAATGATATAAGGGANGAGTAAATTTATTATCACTCTTCTCGAACTTATGAAGTTTTTCATGTGGATTTTGAGTTAAAAGTGTATTTTCCCTCTGTTTTCATAGTACAAATGTAGAAACTTAAGTTTTGTTACAATTGTAACAAAATTTAATTCTCAATGGTATCTACTTCCTCGACAGTAATGATAGAATTGACGATAACATTTTGTAAAATGATTGACGCAATCAGGATTGGAAGTAATCTTAAAATTGTTCCTAAACAGTATATAAGTTTCTCTAATATCAATGCGTCAGAACTCTAAATTGCCACGCCAACTGATATTATGAAAATAAGAAAAGTATGCTCTCTGAGACATTAGGTAACATACCTTGATTATAATTTTGATGTCATTAAAGACTGCTTCACCTTGAAACTTGTTGAATTTATTATAAAAAGTCCCGATGAAAAATACTATGGTAATTTTCTCTTGAGATTTCACATATCAGAAATTGTCAGCAAGTTATATTCGTTGACAATTATTTCTATCAGAAAAACTTGCATCGGAGACATTAGTCTAAAGACTTTGTGATGCTATCTTTTATGATAACATCTTACTTTATACGTTTCCGTTCATCAATCACCATACCCAGAGTGACCACGTATTCAAAACAAAGGTTGAAAAGTGCTTAGAAAAAAGGTCATATCTGGTATGAAAATCCAAACCCTTAAGATAACTAATTTTGAAACAAACCGATTCACTGAAATGTGGAAACAAATTCGAAAGATGAGATACAACGCCATTTACAACGTTGAATCTTTGTCAACATCCAGTATGAGAAACACCCTAGAAAGGGGAGATTGTTTGACCATAAGGAAGTTCAACAGAAATTTCTTGTCACTCCTTTAGTCGGATAAATCATAGAAATTGTTGACCAAAATGTGCTAATTTTTAAGATGTCAAAGAACTTTCCGACCGTATAAGTTAATCAGTCAAACAACATTGACTGTCGTCTTGGTAAAAACATGTTGTTTTATAATGAAGCAGACAAAAGAAGAGCCTACGGATGCCGTTGCATCAAGTTTACAGTTTGGAAATTTTCCAGAAAACTTCACTTTTGCACTCAAGACACAAATGATATAAAAATTTTATTCGCAAGATAATATCCTTCAGTAAAATGGGTTACGAATCTCATTCATGAAAGAAGGTTCTTGCAAAATTATCTTGAAAACCATAAAGTCTTTAATTTCTTTTATTTTTCACATGGATACGAGTTCGACAATGATCCCCATGAATACAACATCGATTCTTGAACTAATTCAGGAGGAACCTTCACAAGACTTCACATCCTTAACGAAGGACCTCTTTTCAAGTATCCCGGAAGAAGACCATATTACGAGAACCATACTATATGTCGCCAAAGGGAACATAGCATCTAAACAATTCCAGAAGATAGCTCGATCAAGATTTTCGATCTGAATCGTCTTACAGGAATGGAGAAGAATTACACCACTATCGTTTCTGTTAGAGGAATATCCTCTGGGAAGAAATCATCTAAACCATTGTGGCAGCTCCCTTCTAAATAAGAGGAACAGCATCACAAGACATTTTCAGCATCACAAGATATTTGTTGAGGAGCCAAGACGAACTCAACACAATGTTCTCATCAATGAAAAACTTCCAATTTATTTAGCATCTTCAGTTACTTCATTTATCCAACTCTTCTAAAGATACCAGACATCCTAAATCTTACAGAGCGGGAAGGAATGTTGAGTTCGCGTTGCATCCTCAACATGAAACATCCCGTGACTCTGAAACACAAACAAAAGAAGACTTCAAAGCAAGTCAAGAAAACGAATTAGAAGCTTGTCAATGGTTCCATAGAATAACAGTGTTTGGTACGAATATTGAAACACCAACAAGTCGCATCACCGAATGGACAGAATGCCATGCGAACAGAGTTGGAACAAGGAAACAATTAAAAACACTTAGCTTATAAGGACGTTGTACTGTGTACTTATACTCCACATGTAATCGCAAGTCCCACCTAGGAAGAGAGTAACCCACAACATTATAGAAAACATTTTCGATAACATCGCATAAGAAATTATCAATAATATTCCCGATCTGAACGGATAAAAACGAACCACAATGAAAACCAGTCCGAGTTACGGTGGGCGGAGCCTAAGATACCGTCAGAGCACCACTCTCGAACGTGATTGGTCGAGAACTAAGTTGACGTTTCGAGACGTAATAATCTGCCAATGAGAAGCGAGGAGATCGGAGCGCTCCGGAACATAAACACCCGAACATTCGTCAGGTTCACGCAGTCTTCATCTGACTCTCCTAAGAGGAACAGCAAGTTAAGCCGTGGGCATTACCAGGCTTGAACAGTCTACAGGTAGTCTGTTAGACTGAAACCTATTAAATTTATGGCAGTACGGTTCACTCTCTTCCCCCATGAAATAATTGAACTCTTGTTAAACGCCTGTTGTTTACAGTAACTTTTCTTACATGCATTACCCTATGTTAATAGTATAAACCCCTGTTGATTTCGATTATCTTTCTGATGTATATGAGATTTATAGCGCAGTGCTTAAAGTTACAATAATAAAACCATGAGTGAATACAATTTCGTTTGATGATAAAACTGAGCGCAAATTCGAACGATAAAGGGCGGGCCCAAGTTTCTTAATTTCAAATTTGGGCGTGCCTAAGACAAGTTACTGTTAAACTAACCAGTGCTCTCGAGGAACTGTTCTAAATTACGTAACTTACATGTAACAGTGTGACGTTGCAACCGCACGAAAAATTGCGTCAACAGCAGCAAAAAAACTTCGCTGAAGGATCTGTCCTGACAAGATTCACTACTAGAGTCATTATAATTTGAGAAATTCTGCGTTAGTTCTTTTTGAAGTTATGGCAAATTATTTATTTTCACANTACCGGCTTCAGGCAATGATTTTCAAAATACCGGCCTTTTACNGGCCTCTGCTAAATTAGGTATAAAATGCCGGNAAGGTTGGTTTGATACCGAGCACCCGACAACCCTAGACAAATGCAGTAGATAACTTTCGGCCAGNAATATTTTAAACGATAACTTAGAAACCCTCTAGCCTGCATTCAATATTTCCTAAATGCATGATAAGCTGTGTTGTTGTTTTTCACGATTGGGTAAAGGGTTGTTTAAGACGACACACACCAGGGGTTGCTCGGATCTTGCGTGAAATTTAGTTAGACAGGGTCGTAGTGTTGAAAAACTCATTTCGAAACTAAGAAACAGTCACAGAAGTGGAAGATTGATCTTTCGTGCATTTCAGTGTGAGATGGAGC
>JGI24159J19872_10003990_pt1 | contig 18696 bp, 9 predicted proteins | sample Ectturendosymbi4_FD_19872 | JGI IMG/M metagenome (IMG submission 19872) | reverse complement strand
GATGGGAGACGTGAGGAAAGAACACGAAGTCTGCAAGTGCAAGCAGCAATAGAGAATCCCGCTCGACCAGGTTCACTCTACTGTTGCTTGTGCCTTGCTACATTTTTGAAGCACTTTCCAATTGCGCGCTCTAGGCGCGTAACGCGATGCGCCGTCACATGGAAGTTTTGGATAACTATACTTCGAAAAGATTTATTGTCTTAGGCAAAGTATGAGGGGCTTTTGCCAGAACTCGTGTATACTAAAGAAAAATATATTTTTCAGTATTAATTATGTTATTCAACCGACACACGACATAAAGCACGCCTCGATCTTGACGCGTAATCTACTCAGTCGTAAAAGCCACCGATCCATTCGGCATGCGCTCACTGGTGTGAAAGATGAGATCTTGTCAGCTTATCGTTTGGGTTAGGAGCACATGTCACATAAACTCAATCCAGAAGCACAACATGTGAGTAAACTTTAGGTTTGCAGACACGAGAGGAGAAAATAAAGGCGATTTTAAGTTCTGCATCTCAATAACTCTTGCATCTTGCTAAATTTCATAGATTCCAATCTTTCTCTTTTCATAAATTTGGCCAAACCAGGACACGTTCTTTGCAACAATAATTACCAGCGCTAATGTTAACGAAAAACTGAATTCCGTTTTGTGAGTTCGATTCTTTTATAGCGTCAAGTACAAAATTGTTTTTCACAAAATCCTGGTTGTGTTTACAAAATGATCTTTATTTACTCATGAATAGGCAATCGACGAGCACCCCCACAAGCAGTCTACTTTTATCTTTGAGCGTGTATCTTTGTTTTGGTTGCCAGAAATTTCTTAGCTTTAATTCCAAATTGTTTTGTTTTCGAAATCGACTACGTTTTCAGCCTCGGATTTCAAATTTTAGTATATAGCTGAAATAGGATATTTTGCCTCACACCATTGTTTGGAAAAGTTATGTATAGCCCTAATTCCTTTACTTTTGTCGCGAGCAAAAACCAATGCAAATATTCTTTTCCTTCACCTTGCAATTCATGCTGAAAGCATAACAGCATTTGTTTGGCTGAGACAATTTCTGAGCAGTGATCGTTAAATCGTGAACAAACCTACCAGCAGGTTCGTTTCCATCAGTATTGCCTAATGAAGTGATCGGAACACATGATTTTAACGTTAATTGTTAGCTTTCATAACCTTGCTTCTTCTTTGTTTATAAGCACAAAGCTGAATGCAAAATCAGGTGCTAGCATTATGCAACAAAAGCGCTGAGATTGACTCAGGAACGTTAAAGAGATCAAAAAAGAAATCGCACTATGAGAAGACAATCGCGAACTATGACAACACGAACGTGACAAATCAAACTATTTGAAATATTTGTGACGCTGAACGCTTCCGAAAACTTGTAATCATTCTCCAACAACAAATAATGTTTCAGTGCAGCTGTTGAAATGAAACGAAAACCGGATATTGCGATAGGGTGGGCTATTCATGGGAAAGACTGCGCCTGCTCCGGTCGTACAACCGCAAATTCAATTTGCTGCGACTTCGTCCGTCTTCTTCTTCGTTTGTTTATTTAATGCTCGTAATGTTTCAGAGTTTTTCGTCGCTCGGAAGGTTTACCAGCTATGAAGCCGTTCAGTTTCGTTAAAATGTAAAGGTTTCTATTAATATGTGAAGACGGCTGAAGCGAGGCATATCTTTTGTTCAACTATTATCGACCTTTCTCGGATAGAAAGTGAAGAACTCGGAAGAAAATTACGCCCACAGCAATACTTAAAAGCTATTGCATTATTTTCGGGTGTGGACACGCGGGACAGGTACCGGTCAGCTCGTCATACAGCGTGACTACGTCGCCACGAGCACTCCTTAAATTATGGAGCTCATGTATCTCGAAAATGTACAGATTTACGCGCTAAACCGCGTTCACCAACGTCGAGCGTTCCGCTGGAATTGCATAATATGATTAAGATCTTCACCTCGCGTTAAACACACCTTTGATCCTTCGCGAAATACCATCCGATTAGATTTACTTTCTGTCATGTATGTCCGAACATCCGCTGATTTTTTGCTCGGAAAACTTTTTTGGGATCCTGGTTAATGAATTTTTAGATTAACTGCGGTTGTCAGAACAAACTCTTTCGTGCCACTGGCTTGCTGAACTTACCAATTTAACAACATTGCAGAAAGGATGTTTGAAACTTTTGAAAAGATACCAGCAAACACTGGCGTGATTAAAGTAAAAACTTATTCCGACGCCAGGCTATAAAAGACGTTTACGGTTTTCATTTTAGCGTGCTTTTAACACTCTCTTGAACTCTACAATTATGCCACGCCACCTTTCACAAGCAGAGGCGCGACAGTATGGCCGTGCCGTTTCGCTTTGGCTTTCCACAATGGACAAAAGAGTTGAAACAGATTTCACTTATCTACGCAAGCATTTACGCCACGTGGATGCTAAATTTAAACAGTGTGTGTGGCCTGCTGTAGCAAATTCTGCCCACCACTTTCAGAATTTCTTGCAAAAGCTCCTGTTCGTTTGTTTGAGATGTCTAGAGAAAAAATTGCCCTGCACTGCCAGGCACTTAAATGAGCTGCATCAATTTGCATTAAACCTTACAATTAAAATCGAGCCATTTAATCAAACGTTACTTTTAAACAAAGCCTGTCAGGGATTCATAGATTAATGTTTTTTAACATTCCTGATATTCTGTTCTTGACTTTATTTGAATTCAAAACAAAAGGAAACTTTTTGAAAACGCCTTGGCAGAACATCTTAAATGATCAGAATGTTTTGCGACATCCACGAACATAGTGGAAAAAACTTTAGTTTCACGGTTTGGAATAGCTACGACGTTTGCTATCAAGGTTTCTTATTACTGGGGTATAATTGCCGCTGACAACGACAAGGTTTTGTAGCACTGTGACTGAATACTAATTGGTTTTGCCTTAATGCTTCGTCACCGTGTGTTACTGTGAAATTCTATTGATAAAGCGCAACAGACCTCAAACGTGGGTAAACTCAAGTTTTCAAAACGGTTAGTATGCAGAAAAGATTTTCAAATCACCTGCAACAACCGTAAATCCCATTTTACTTTCCGCAACGTTCGTAATTAGTTGAAAAATATCAACTGACCTATTAGTCTTTGTCTAGTAGTGCCTAGTTGATTACGTTAGGGGGAAACGCCAGAAATAACAAGGGGTTACTTATTGTGAAATCTGGAGCGCTTTCGATACAGGTTTTAACCAATCCAATCAAAAAGTTCACTAGAAGCCTCTCGAGTTTGCTTAATTCTGGTATAAACCTCCGACTAAAAAGGCTCTCACCACTTGGACTCGGCAGAGAAGGAGATTCTGTACGCGAAAAAAGGGGGCGTCACAGGATTTGTTGAACCCAAACTTTTTTACAAGCCTTTGCATAAGCAAGTTTTTATTCTAATTTCAGATTCTTTTTTGTATTGCGGACAAACTTTTTGTATAGAGTGGTTTCCTTTGCAGTTAGGACATATTGTTTCAAAGAAATCACAGAATTTCCAACTACATTCTCCACAACAATTGGAGAATGGTTCTTCATTCCTACAGTTTTTCATGGCATGATCTAATCAATTGCACTTAACCATCATAACGATTTGAGGATGTACTGCTTAGCTGCATGATAGCAGTGAAAGGCCTCATAGTGCCTTCATAATCTTTACTTTGAAATCTATTGACAAAAGCAACGTTGAGAATTTGAGAGAACTTTTATTTCTTCGGTATAAAGATCCTCCGGAACACTATAAATAACTCTTTTTACAGCGGCAGACTGGAGAACCGAGGATAGCATTGGCATATACTCGTAAACATTTAAACCATCGCTCAATAAGGCCCAGGCCAACAGACCTTTCACATGAAGCGTTGTTTTTTAGTTTTACAGGATTTCCATTTTCCTCAGGAGTTCAAGGTATATACACTCAGATGCGTTTTCTAAAAACATCTGCCAATTGCAACTGGTCTGTAGGATGCAAGTTTTGTTCTCCGTCACACTCTGTATAAAAACCGGTTGAACTAAGTCTATATTGTGCGCTTCGAGGCAGGTGATCCACCATTTGTCTGGAAGTTTTCCTTTTGTCTCGTTTAGCCTTTTCAGAGGTTCCTTAAAATTCTGGTTATTCTGACAAATCATCCATTTGATTCCAGCGGTGGCGTACCAAGTTTAAATGCCCCCGGGGCAAGAAGCAAGTTTGGCCCCCCCATGTTAGAACCTAAGGTCTTTCGCAAGCAAATTTGCTGCATTGAAGAAAGTCCTTGCGACATTTTTGAGACTTTTTGGCGCCCCCAGTGATTTAGCGCGCGGGCATTGTGCCTCCCTTGGTCCCTCATTACACCCCTGTTTGATTGTATCATTAAATTCAACACGCGGTTAAGCTCGGTGGTAAGCTACCATCGGAGCTATCTGTAAAAATGAGACCGTGGGCCTATAACAATTGAACAACGAAAAAGATAGAAACCTAACAGAGCAGACGGAGGAAGTCTGCACCCCCTTTTTTCAAAGGTTTTAACCTATCAAAACATTTTTCTTCCACCAATCTCCCTTTTCTCCTATCACTACACTTCTTAGTTGCATTTGTAAATGCTCTGTGTTTGAAAGCAGACAAATTGCACCAAATCGCTACCGGCGATATCTTGGAGAACCGCCCTTTCGATTGATTTATGACAAGTGCGGGTACATACCACGGCTGTCCAACCACAAGACCTCAGTAGCAGGGTCACCTAATCCGAAGGAAGTCATTCAAAGGTAGTACAAGATCCGCAGTCACCGTGTCGGACTGTAAGCTTCGACCCTTGTTAGCTATGATTTTGCTATGGATTGGTTCATAGAAGCCTGCAGCGTCATAGTGGTTGGCGCTTCCTAGCAGACCTTCTTAAATGCCTGGTTGAACCAGGCTAGTAGCACAAAAACGCTCAGTGGCATTTTTCTGTGCCAGACACGAGTGTGCACACTTTAATGACTTCCAAACAATGGAGGTAAAATCTAACCTGTATTGTGCCTTATTATGCTACAAGTATCGGCCAATTTCATTTGGCTTTAAAAAATTTATAACGCCACCATAATCCACCATGCAACGCAAAAAGTTACGTAAAACATTACAAAGAAGCTCAGCAGTTCATACGATGCACGTTCTGACAACGGTCAGAACCCGTGTGACCGCGGCACAAAATCACCAGCAGTTCGGAGACGGTGCAATGCAATGGCGACAAAAGTGTAATCCACGCTGATTGCACATTACGGCAAACACCAAACCTAAACTGATTGTGTACGCAATTCACGACATTGCCTCTGAGTAGAATCCTGTCAGAGAAGTGTAAAATAAAAGTGCTTAGATAGACAGCAAAAACTCTGACATATTTCAGACACTCAACATCAAACGTTAATCGGTCATTTTGAATTTTGAGGTTTTCTTAGTCATCATGAGCATTATCATGTTCTGTACGCCTTGTTACATGTAAACTTTGAGCTCAAACCTTTTCTCCACTTAAGTGCTTAATGCAGAAATGCACATACAGCATGCAGGGATGGTCACTGCTTTTACCTTGTTTTCTAATTATTGAGCTGAAAAGTTATAAACACAACCATTAACCATCTCCAATGTTTTAGATGAGCGAAGCGTTGCAATAATTTCCACTGCAATCGATATTGATGAAGGACTTAAGTTCCAATTACACTCTTTGTGAAAATCAGGGTGGATACCCCCATGAGCCGTGTTTTAGACTCCCTGGTCACCAACAATTTTGATGGTGTTTCCTGGATTTGCCAAATGACAATTTGGGGCGTCCTACCCGAAAATGACCTGTGACGTCTTTGATTGAGAAATCACCAACCATCAGCAGTCCCGATTGCCTTTGTGCTCAATGACTTTGTTGAAACGGTTGAACTAACTGGTTCCCGAAAATGTTTAACGAGAAATTCACCGGAAAAACACGAAATTCTGAAACCGGGCAGGTGCTCATTTTTAAGAGCTGAAGTGACGGAAGCTGCGACAAGTTGACAATGGATAGTAGTTGCGAGGACAGGGCGAGGCCGTGGACATTAGCGGCCGGGATCAAACGTTAACGTGGTCGAAAGGAAAACAGCACAAGCACGGCGATTTTTTAGAGTGCCGACTGTGTCACGTTCGTCCTTATTTAAACACTGTTGCCGCTTTTTCTGGTCGTTTACATTTCGGCACTAATGAAGCGTAGCAAAAGAACGATATTACGTTTTCAACCTTAACTTTTGCCTCTGCTGTATACCCGCATGAAAGTGAAAAGGGCATCTTCTGTTCATTGGGTATACAAACTGCTGGTTTCAGTCAGGTCGAAATTAGAAAAACGCAGTGTCAGATCTCATCGCTGCCAGGTGCCGGGTTTAATTGCGGAAGCAGTTAAACGCTTGGTAAAGCCATGTAATCAATTAAGAGGACAAAATTAAATTTGCGACATTTTCAATAGCCGACGGAAACAATGCAAGCGCACCTTTTGAAAAATGTATCGCCAAGTTTGGAACAGGCGTCGGCGAACGTTCTGATATACCCTTGGATTTGACGATGAGAGTTTCAAGATCAATAAATGCCCAGGGACTAGTAATTTATAGATATATGGCAGTGGTTCCCAAACGTTTTCTGCCAATGCTTCGCCTAATCACCTATGAAACGTTGATTACCCCCTATGTGGTGATATATAAGTCTTATGATATAAGTCTTATGATACTTGAAACGGAGGTCAACTCCGTTCCAAGTAAGAAGCTTAAAACGCCAATACCTTGGTTTAAACAAGCTTGCAAAGGACATAGCATCCATAAAAACGAATGAAATAAAATATTTAATTCAAAAATCACACCTCATTAATTGGCCTCAATGCTCCCCTCAAAATTCAAATTGCCCCCTGTGGGGCGTGCGCCCCACGTTGGGAATCACTGATATATGCGAACAACTGGTTGATGTGGTTTAGGAGGAGGACTGGCTTGATGAAATGATTTCTGGTCACACTGTTTGCAACTGTAACAAGAATAACGCCAACACTGTGGCAGACACCAGAGAATCATTTAGCAGTTATTTTAAAATCCCACCTGTGTACGAAAACATATTCAAACATCTACGGAAATAAAGCATGTCATTTACCAAAACAACTCGAGATATTAGAAACTAACTGACACACTGCTCACAGAAAAAATGAAAGTAAACGTTGATGAAAAAAAGCGAAGACCGGCTTCTACGGTTCCTGACGGAGGGCGACACTTTTTGGTCGGTCAAAGATGTTTATCGTCGTCAGATTTTGTGCCTAATGTTTTATTTCTTGCAGCGAAATGCGACTTTGAAAAGCGTTTAAAGCTTTGCAGTTTACTTGTTTTTTGTGCGTGGTTAACGTGGAACAAGTATCATCACAAGTCCGATGAAAGCTGACCATCGCCATCCTTGTGCAATGAAACGAATAAAATTTTGTGGCGATGTTTGTATCGACCTCGCTGAAGGATACACTGAACGCAAAAGCCATAACATTATCAAGGGCCCCCGCGGCCACAGAAATTTCGAGTGCGTAAGTGCTTCCGCTTGTGGTCGCGCATGAGTTACTTCAAACGGGCAGAGCCGCCTGTCGGGCGTGTCTATTTTCGCAGTTTGCCGAAAGTTTTCTTTGATAGGCCTGAGAGGATTCAGTGTCCATTTCGATTACAATTTAATTTCAGTATTTGTTGACGTTACGCGCTGTGTGAGTGGGCGAGAACTTTAATCAAGAAAATAGCAGCGGAAAACCCGGGCAAGGTCTTTGTTGAAATTTAACAACCTCTTTCATACCAGCCGCTTTTTCATAAATTGTTCAGTGCTATTCACTGAAAATCAAAGTTGAACGTAAATTTAGAGCATATTTCATCCTTCGCTAATGCTGTATCATTGTTTTACTTCTTAAATGGCTTGTGTTGAAGGATAAATATCAAGGCATGTTCGCTATGCGTAAGTCTACTAATACGTTTCGCCTTTCGACAGTTGGCGTAATTCTAATCTGTTTCTTTCTAAACACGTAAGTTTCATAAGTTTGCCAAATCACCAAGAACACTGTAAATAATAAGTCTGCAATAAACGGGCTGTTTTCATATTCAAAACACTGGCTCTTTTATGGTGAAAAATTACTTTCCAGCTTAAGCTTTTAAGATCTAACTCAGGGGTGAATAAACTACAGTGCGTGGATCGAATGCGCCCCGTTGATCATTTTTACGGCCCCCGTATACACAGTGCACACTTTTAGCATTTTTTGTGCTGATCGAGTATCACTGACTTATCACACGTCGCTTCTACTCGAAAAACATGTATTATGATAGTCGAGTGCATAGTGATTTTAGCAGGCAGAAATAGATCTAGAATCCTGACCTAACGGTTGTAGACCTAACGGCCCCAACCGCTAGGTCTAATAATTCTATCTTTTTTATATCAAAAAGCATAATTTGTAGAAGCTGGCCTTTCGCCGGTAATAACAGAGCAACGTAGCCCTCACTGAAAAATGTTTTCTCGCCTCTGATCTAACCCGTTCAATGTTTTCGAGCTGACAAACATTTCATAGCAGGCCTAAGCCACAGCGCGTCATGGTATAGGCTGGGAAGTGGGTAGACACAATGCGTCACTCAAGCAGAAACAAGCTGATGGAAACGGATTAAAAATGCCAACAAGAAAACAAATTGCCGACAGTCGAACGAGCCTGTTGAAGAAGTATAGTGTTTCCAAATCACTTTTTCGCCCATCAATCCTTACACCAGACCAGGACAGCTCTTCCCAACCAATGAGACGTAAGGTTCTTCCAGTAGGGCCGCGAACACTTAAAAATTTTGCAATTTTCCGGTATTTAGCTAAAAGGTTTCTTGAAAATATCCAATATTCTATTGATTAAATCGAGAAATGGGAACCAGAATCCGCCAATTACTGCGTTAGCAATTGTGCGTTGTGTTTGCGTTAACAGTGGAGATGCGGTCATGCAAACTGCGGTCTATACAATTTTGTGATTGATCACTGTGAATATTACTTTAAAACTGACACTCTGAATGCAGCGTTGCATGTGAGCTTGTCTCCTGTCAAGCCTCGACTTGTCTTATCATGTCTAATAAGCAAGTTTCCAACTAGCAGTAAATTGTACGTGTTGCTAACATTTTGTGTCTTTCCGTATCTCATTTTTTTATTGTTTTAACGCAATATCTCATAGTGGGCCCAACAAAGAATTACTATCAGTGATAATGGGTCGCAAGTTGAAAAATGTTTGGAAGCACTGATCCAGTTGCGTTGGTATTAATCGGAAGTTTTTACCCCTTCAGGGCCGAAGCGGAACAAAACAAGGGGAGATAATTGACTGCGACGTGGAATGAACTTAATAAAATTCACATTAGACCAGGCCGTGATGGGAACCACTTTGGTGTGTTTTGATAAACCACGCGCTGACGGCAAAGCAATGTTTTTTTTCCCAGGAAGTATACAGTATTGCCTGATGGTATTGAACCAGTATTCCGAAAGCAAATTAGCACCACACAGGTGGATATTAAACCATGGAAGATTGGAGAGTTTTATTAGGGGTTGGATCCTATAAACGACCTATTACTGCAAAAAGAAATATTTTGGTTTTGGGCGTTTGCGATTTTTAATAGCATTTCATTTGCGGTTAGCCGAGTCAGAGTCATTACCATTTGATGAATTTCAAAGGATACGTTTCTAACAAAATGGTTTAGTACGTCAGGCCAACAAATTAACAAGTACGTTTTCAACTTGAGAGACAAACGATTCTGTACGAATTTAATAAGTACACGATTTCTGGAGCACTTTACTGGAAGACAAAAAACGAAATATGTAAAAACCTCACGGCTGAGTGGTAAAAAAACAACGTGAAAAATGATTCGTTCATTGAATGAACTGCAACTGTACATCGTTGCGTTTTTCAAACTAACAATAACAAATCTCTTTCTACTGAAACAGTGGTTGGGATGGGCTTAACGTGCTGGTCATTCAAACACATGTTTTGCTTCAGCATTGCGAGTGTGTCATTTTGTGTTGAATTCTTTTCATTGCAGTTGCTTCAGACGACGTTTTTCTTTCTTTCTTCATCAAATCGGTATCCCTGTGAAGCAGAAAAGTGATTGTATGTTTTGCTCACTTCTGCAAATTCTGAGGTTGAAACGCTCTCGGAAAGTACAGATTGATAATAAAGCGCACATATACATTTTTTGCGCATGGGTTCGTGGCAAATATTTTCAATACTTACATGTAAAGCTGGAAGACATCTTGCTGACTCGTGTATCCGGTTTTACCATTTCCACTTTGCCAAACACCACCGAAATGAAAAATCCGTTTCCGGCGTACGATTCAAAGGAGGCATACCCCTAAATCAAATGAAGAACGCAAACGTTATCGTGGGTTTGATTAACTCTCTTATGGCTAGCCCTATTTCATAATTTTTTTGTTACAATTTTTTCGCAATACCAGTAAAACCGTTCAACCCTTCACCCCGAAAAAGCATCTCACATTGACAATTTGCTTGCTTGAATCCGACAGCATAAAGTGCAGGACCGGCCTTTAGCCAATTAGACCGATTGCTTCCAATCAGGCCCAGGGCCGTAGGGAGCGCAGCGCTATACGTCTATTAAAGTATGCACACCTACACTTACCATTGAAACTGCGTGTTCAGTGCGGNNCGCGGGTCCCNCAGTTTTTGTAAGCGTGGGGCCCGCTGGCAACGAAAATCAAAGTAAACTGCGCGGTTTTTCAACATCCTCATTGATCATAATTCGTTCTGGAATCGTAACAGTGATCATTGCTTTTCGATGTGTAGTCTGGTCTTTTCAATAGCAACTCTTAGTCAAGGGAGAGAGGGTTTAGGTTTTGAAGCTGTTTTCTGTTTCAATTGTAAGCGTTTTGTACTTAGCAGCATGGGTGTCGGAAGGACTTTTTCCAGGGGAGGCAAGTAGCGGATTTTTCCTGCGGTAGCAAAAAGATTTTTCCAAAAGGGAGCCGGAAGTGGTGAAAGTTCATTTTTCCCACTCGAAACTAAAAAACAACTTTCTTTCCTAAAACCTTTACAGAAAAATGTCAAATTTCAAAATCCAGGGGGGACCAAGGTTTCCCTTACCCTCCTTCCGGCACCCATGCTTAGCAGGTTATTGCTGTTTCAACAGTTACGGCCACTTGTCTTCTGAAAGTTACGTTTGGTTTGCAATCGCAACTATGTGCTGCTTAGTCGGTCTTTCAATAGCGTTATCGTAAGGATCTGATGAGGCAGATTTTCCCTAATTTTTTATTGTCATCAGGATTTACAATTGACCATCCCAGTGACGGTGGCATCCGGAGTAAAGAGTTTCCTAGCCACAATTTAATTATAACCTATTTGAGATTATCAATCCAGCAAGAGGGCCTAAATATTTTGGCGATTATGTCCATTGAATGCGAAGTTAGCAGAGACTTGAACTTGGACAAAATTCTGAAGGATATTGTCAATGCTGAATCACGAAAAATAAGTTTCTCTTATCAAATGCATTTTTTTAACGTAAGCTACAATTACCTAAAGGAGGTCTGTAGAGATGGAACTGAAATTTCAGGCTCCGGCTCTGGCCCCAGGCAGATAAAGTTTTTGGCGCGAGCTCCGGCTCTGGCTCCAAAATGATTTGGTGCACTGAAAACTGAATGCCATTGTCTTATTTGTACAATTGCAATATTTCACCAGCACATATGAGGTGTCGCGAAATTTGATGGATAGTGGGACATGTGCAACAAGTTTGAGAAACCTTGATCTACACACAAACGAGCTTGGGAATCGGTAGGATTTTTTCCAGGGGGGGAAATAGTGGATTTTTCTAGGTGGTGGCCAAATGCATTTTTCCGAGAGGTCAGCAGTGGTTAAATTTTATTTTACCAACTCGAAACTAAGAAAAACAATTTTAAAATTTCAAAATCCAGGCGGTCCAAGGCCTCCCTGGACCCCCCTTCGATGCCAATGCAAACGAGGATAATTTATGTACACATACGGAAAACCACGCTCGTCCCGTCATACGTTATCTCGCTTGCCCCAGACTTGGGTTGTGTAAGCGGAACCAGGGGTGTAGTGGGGTGGGAACGGCGTTCCCACACCTTTTTGCACTAGCAACGTTACTTCAAGATGTGGGATCCAAAAGATTACATTAAAACATGGCTGCGACCTCACAGATGGGCTAGCGACACGCAGATTTGCACTGCTAGTCAATAGTTTACACAATGAAACAAAAAGTTCCGGTGTGGAAATTCGTGTAGGCGAATGTTGACTTTATTCGAACTATTTGGTTCAGCTTTTTTTTATTTCATTCAGCTTTTTTATTTGGGAACGGCGTTCCCACACCTCTTTTTTTAGCACTACACCCCCTGAGCGGAACCCAAATTTCAGGCTCCGGTTTCGGCTCCACCGTGTAAAAGTTTTTGGCTTCGGCTCCAGCTGCAATCGTCTGAAGGTGCTTGGGCTCGGGCTCTGACTCTGCAGCCCATCTGTCTGTTAAATTCGGCTTTGCCAGTTTTTGCAGCATTGTAATACAAGATTGCATTTTTTGTGTTGTGTCTCATTGTTATTTTTTCACGTTTGCTGATGTTTTGTTTGTTTCTAAGCTGTTATATCTTATCTTTGCTGGCTGATTATATCAAGCAGTGTTGCTAATTTTATTTGACACATTGCCAATTGGCCTGACGTACCCCGCGGTAGGTAACTGGCCAGAAAGGAGGATTGAGTGTAGCAATTCATGGATTTATTGGGTGTTACGGAGATGTACGTCGAACGGACATGGAAAGTCTCTGCTGAAGAGGTGACACTGAAGGGCATGGCCCCAGACACTACTAAGTTGGCATTACCCTTTTTAGGCCTCGCTCTTTTAAATCACTCATGATTTCTAAGATTATGACTTCATGCCCCTCCTTAAAATGTCTACTCACGCCACAGAATGGGGCCCTGCAAAAGTGCTTCCAGTCGGGCCACGCACTTGCTAAGGGCAACCCTGGGAAAGTGGCAGGGCATTTTTTAGGCCGGCATTAAATTATGATGCCCGTCAATTACAATTACGTCAATTACGTCAATGGGTCGCGAGACGATTTGGATATATGCCTGGAGACCAAAAGGTTTGGTGAGGTGAGAAATAAGACGGTAGTCTTGCTGGTCACAAGTCCTTGTAGGAGAATATTCATTTCGCCAACGCAGTTACGTTGCTTGGAGCATTGTTAAATTGAATTGTCGACAAAAGCTCAGGCTGGCTTGCTTTAATTCACTTTGATCTTTCTTCTGTTTTCAACAAACCTTCGTAGTTCATGAAAGGAAATCCAGAATCCAGATTTGGCATTTGTTAAAACTTTTTTTTTCTAAACTTTTTATTCGTGTTTGAACGATTTCGTGCATTCATCTGCGGGAAGTCGCTTTGTTGCAGTCGGGTGTGGCTCTGTTGAGGGGTAGCACAGGCTGCGGCGAAAACGCTTTCACAGTCTATAATTCAGGCCCTGATTAGATGGAGGTCTTAATTATGTAAGTAAAATATTTCTTCCTGTCACCGAAACTGCCGTTGAGCTTTTTTCAATATTTGGTATATTGCATGTTTTGGGAACGCACGCGTTTGGAAGTAAGTTATGATCGGTTCGGTGCTGNATGCATGCTTTGTCTTGCATATTCACACCTTGATTTGTTAGTGGTTATTTTTTATGANAATAAAAGGATGTGCAAACGAATCAAAAGATTTGCTGCAGATTACACTCGCAAACCCTTTGAAAAGTAATATTTTGCCAACATTTTGCTGANTAAAGCTATTTTTTGTAAGCAACATTTCATTGTTTTGCTTGTAATGTTTCTTCATCAAAATGTTAACAATCGTTATGGAATCCATTCAAGATCTCATAAATAAGGCAACGTGTATATCCCACAAATCTCTCTTCATATTGCAGGAAATCTCTCTTTCAATTTTTTAATCTGTAAAGTACTACTTAAAATTCATGCACTCGCAAGCTTGTCTACCGAAGAGTTGCAAAAAATCTTATGAAAAACCTTTTGCAAGGTTTTACAGGTTTTGGTTCAAAATTTTCATAAATTAGTCCAAAAGTTGATTTGTATCGACAGGTTTTGTTGTTGAAGTCAATATAGCAGCGTGTTACCTTCATGCGAATATATGTTGCAAAAATACAGCCAAGAGCGGTTTAAAAATGTTTCTATTACATGTACACTGCATACACAAAGGTTTATTTAATGAAATCAGTTAACTATGGGCCAAGAAACCATGCCAGCAATGTGTGACAGCCAAGAATGAGCGAATGTTCGTAGCAAATAGAGGAAAGCGTTAAATAAGTCAATGTCAGACCCAAACAACACTCACCTGGAAAAATTTATCCTGACGAAATAGGAAACTGCAATTATCTTCGAACGCACCGAGCCACTGCGAAGTGGAATTCTTGTCAATCAAAAGCACTTTCTTTCCTTGCATAACAACGTAACGGTCTGGGAACGTGGTGGAACGAAACGAAACTGAATCGGGGTTTCCATTGAGGCCAGGTTTTTCGACGTGGAAGTTTGTTTTACGTGGAGTTGACACGTCCACTAGACGGTGCCGTTCGTCGACATCCCAATGCGTTATATTAAACATGCTCCGGATAATGAAAGGTCCGTTGCTGCCGGTGTTCAACGGTGGGGGACGAGCTGTTGAAACAAAAAGCAAAATAGTTACTGAAGGTTTGATTAAGTGCGTCTTTGATAACGAGAGAAACGTTGGTAACTTTAGAAATACTCAACAAGGTGTGATTTTTGAAACTCCAAAAAACTGGCTGCTATTCAGCATAGGACGCTCCGTGTTGGGCTTTGTTCTTTTGTCTGTGAGAGTAGTTTTTATTCTTCCCAGCGCTCTGAAACTTTACTGCGTAAGTTTGACGTCAGATCTGAGTGCCAGGTCTGAAACGTATTCAAGTAAGCAGACAACACTGATTTATATTTGTATAGGCCAACCAAAAAACACATTTGAATACCAAGCAGCTAGATTTTATAATGCCCCCCTTAAGATGCTTCAACTACAGTTTTGATGTTGCAGTTCGTAACGTTGTGTTATGCTTTCTCCGCTATCTTAGACATGCAACCCTACATTGATAGTCAGAACTGGAAGAAATCTCATGTGTACTGAATGTTATTAATGCTGAAATCTCTGCTGATGAACAAAGACTTTTTTATAAATTGCACTAACATCCGCGTTAATCTTTTAGGCACATTTTTTCGAATTCTGAAACTTTCATCAAAACTTGCAGATTTATGCAATTTTTGCAAAAAAATCGTAGTAGTAGCAGAGACTCTGGACACAGTAAGTCATGTTGAAAAACCGATAGGGCTGTTTAGACGCTTCCCACCAAAGTTTACTTATTTCACCGCTGCAAATTAAGGTTACAATGTGGCAATAAAGAAAACTCTTCAGTAGAAACTTTTTCGATCGTTTAAGTAATTCCCTGTTGCCCTGTTTCTGTTAATTGTTTTACTAACCAAAAAAAATATTAAATAGCAGTTTCTTACTTGAGAATTCACGAATTGTTTTTTGCTTCAGTTTTTAACACTAAAGGAATACACACGTGTTGAGTAGCAAACGCCCTAGACTTAAAACATAATAATACACGAAGATGAACTGCGGGATATCGTAATATCAACCTCCGACTATGACAGAAATTGATACGTCGCCGCAACGTCACATAAACTTGTAAGCATGCACGACTTCTTGCTACCCTGAATGGGCGTTCGTCATGTAAATCATTTGCAAAGATAAGACTGCGGGGACAGCAGGGCGATTTGGACAAATCATGTTTTAGGGGATTCCGATTTGTGTGCCACCATGACAAGTTTTTAACGACTTGTCTCATGTAACAGAAAACTACATTTCAGAAGACTTATTTACATCTTTAAACTTTGAAGAAAACTGGTTAATTAAAGCTTTTTCTTTAGCCTATCCTATTACAACGTTGATCTTTGCGAAGCGATTAATGTTATGACAGTAGTTCAAGTCGCCACAACAATATTTTCTCAGGACTACAAAACCTTGACATTCAGACAGTATACAAGACTTGCATAGCGTTTTCAAACTGATTTGGTTGAACGTATGCATATTTTTGTAAGCATCTCGTTTCGGAAGTGTAAATACAGCTTTCAGAACCATTACAGCAAAACTTTTAACAAACGACATTTTTATAATGTGCCAGGAAAATCGTCTCTTTGTCTGCTGTGTCTGGCAGTGAGGCAGTCTAGAAATTTTGCAAAGATTTGACAAAGTTGAAATACAGTCATCAAATAAAAGCCTATCATTATAACATAGTCAGTGCTTTTAGCTTGTGATGTAAATGCAGTAATATAAACATTAACATTTCAATTTAGGTCTTTGCGAGGGTATTTTTCAAAGTGGTGCGTCTTCCAGAAGTGCTGTCAAGACAGAAAGGTGCTTAGCTTATATACACGAGCAAGTATTTCGGCTTACTGACAATAGATTGGCGTTTCTTCAGCCCACAGTAAACGCGATATTCGAAGAGCATCACTATTGCCAATTGCCATGTACTGCCATGGCAATACGACTCCAGCAAGAAACATTTAAATTCGTCTCCAAGACAGGTTTCGGTTTTCTGCCACAGGCGAAAAAGACCGTGTACGGGATTCAATCCAGCAAGGTGTGTGCATTTGAGAATTAGCCATGGGCAACCTCATCCATTAGTTTTGTACGCTTACTTGAAAGTAACGTCGCAGATGGTGCTGTCATTGACGTGTCATTTTTTCACAGTATTGCTAATGTAGGAATTGCTCACACTCATGCCTTGATTTTATTTTTGTTAATTGTTTATTTGAGAACCCGCACTCAATTTTCTGCTTTTGTGTTTCGTATTTCTTGGGTTCTAACCTACCATGTGACATGAACCTTGGGTTTAAATCAGCAAATAATAATCAGTAGACGTAGAGCTAATAATCTAGTAAGACTAACCATGCATAGCGGTTAAGCGCTGAAGAGAAAAGTCGACCTGGCACGAAACCTTTTGGCAGGCGCGTAAGAGCAAGTAATAAGACGTTTTTCTGTTTAGGCAAAAACATGGCTGTGCTATACATAAAGACTTAATAAAGTTGCTGAAAAATAAACGGAAGAAGTAACATCATTTTTCTCTTTTTTTTGTCTGGCATACCTTGGAAGTTGGAATCCATTACATTTTGATCAAAACAGAAAAGCACTCACGTAAGCAATGCCCGACGCTAGCGTTGAACAACGCAAAGATCCCAGTGTGCTGCTCGACGCATTCATTCACTTCCGTCTGGGTTAAAAAATAACCTGCAAACAAATCAGCACAAAATATGATTCGTCTTATTTACGTGATAACAAAAGGGGAGAAAACAAACAGGAACAAATTATTATTTTGTTAAATTCTAAAATTGGTCCAAATGTTAATCTTGGCCGAAATAAACGACGAAAAACAACACTATCCAAACGTTAATTCGACATGCCGCTTTTGCTGAGTTCAACCGCAACTTCAATGAGGAAACTGCGAACTTATGCAACAGTTTTGTCTGTTGGAGGTAATCTGATTCTAAAACACACAAGTTGAGACAGATCTCCGTCTCTCGCAATGATTCTGCGGTACTTTGTGCGTTCTGTGCCGCCCGTTCAATTACATACATTATTACGCCCATGTTCAATGCTTGCGTTTATACGACGACTCGAAACTGGGAGTCCGGAAGCGCTATTTTCTGTTTTTTTTGCGAAAACTGCTGGAAGGCACAACTAAAGCAATGCCTTCTACATTTGTCTTTTGGAACGACAACTATAAGAAAGAACAACACAAATAAGTCGTGGCACTTACAAAACCCTACAGACGAAAGTGCCAATAAAACAACTACAGTAATGACATCAGTGCAATATTTTCTGTTATTTGCCTATTTGAATAAGAGCTGATAATATCCACTTAGTAGCTGAAATACATACTCTGATAAGATCGTAGTTTCTGATCCTTGGCTGTGGAAGGATTCTTTTCGATAGACATTGTCGTTAGTTTTATTTGAGATTTACTTGATTGAAACTGGAACAGCAACACCGCTCTGCCACGATTTGTTAAGCTTGCTCTCGCCAGTTCAATCCAGGGATGGGGCACCCGCGGTCCGCGTGGACATTTAGTATGGCTCCCATCAGAGTTTTCGTTGCCCAAATTAGAGCACATGAGCATCGCGTCAAAAAGAAACTCCATGACAAGCAGACACGTAGACAGTAAATCGAGAGAAGTCTCTTTTGCTCCTTGACATAGCTTGCTCTGCTTATACTCCTTTGGAAGGTAAAGGTCGAATTTTAAGATCAATGTACTTTCTCGATTGTGAAAACATCAGCTTCACGTTCTGTGATGGATGGCTGTTTAAATGGGCTGACAAATATTAAGACCAAATACTCTCGTCGCAAGTATTAAGATCTTACGATAGGTAAAAATTAGTGAGCTTTTAACAGTCACATACGATATGCAGACTTGTACCAAACGCTCTGCTCGACACAGATACAACACGCTCAATGGAGCAAAAACGCTTATCAGGTTTTGTTCGTTATTAATCTCTGGACATGCATAACTTTGGTGAGCGCGGCGTTGCTGAGGTGTTGCGAGTATGTTGGAAAAATTAACTGAAAAAACTGTTCCATTCTGTGAAAGATTCACTGTTACTTTGGATTGACGTTGAGATAATCAACAGATAGAGATGACCTT
>JGI24159J19872_10003983_pt1 | contig 18714 bp, 10 predicted proteins | sample Ectturendosymbi4_FD_19872 | JGI IMG/M metagenome (IMG submission 19872) | reverse complement strand
TTATTTTAGGAATGGGTGTAATTTGTGCAATTTTTAGAAGATTGGGAAATTCACCTTTTGCCATACATTTATTAAAAAATTCAGATAACCATGAGGATAAAGTACTGGCAGAAATTTTTAAAAACTTTGCTGGGATGTCATAGGAGAATTAAATCGATTAATCAGAATCGAGATGCTGACTTCAGATATTCTAACATTTTTGGTTCTTCGACCCAATTTCCAAGGGTGGGGCAAAAACATGTTTTGCCCCCTCTGTGGACACCCATGAAAGTAGTCCACCGTATCTCTTGAAAAACAAAATCTTCTTGAAAAAATTCCAAGTGATCCGGCAAGCCTATCTAGGCTGCATTCGTATGCGCATATTTAATAGCACGGGATTCTCGAATAGCATTTTTTGAAAAAAACACGTTTCGACATGCATTTATTTTTCATGTTATTCTGTTTGCAATTTCATGAAGCTTCCACAATGATTGGTTTGAAAATGTTTCAACCAGTGCATAAATATAGGCTTTGTGAGCATATAGTCTATAGCCCTATTCTAAGCATTAGGAAATAACCTACTTTAAATAAAAAAAGATAACTGCAGTATTGTGAACGGAGGCGTTTTCTCAAATTCTAATCAGACAATGCACTAAGTAAAATCCCAATTTTACATGTTGTATATCAGTTTCTGAAGTTAAAATCTTTCCGTACAATATGATAGTGCAGTATTTGCTTTTCTACGGTAACTTTGCCTGTATGAGCACCCTAACACAAATAATAATTTCTTGTGTGCTACGTTCACTTCACTTTGCAGCAAACATTTTCTAGCTCACATGAAACTCTTCAAAAATTTCTCTCTACCTTCTGGACCAGTAAGACTAGCTGAGAGATGACCTGAAGGTTGATTCGCTGGCCCATGCTTGAGCCAGTGACAGTCCGCTGATGAAATAGCATGTCTGTTCAATGCAGCTCGCGCGATTGTGCAAGTTTCGCTAGGCTCTAGTCTACAATGCCATTGTTGCCTGTACATTTCCATGATTCTCCTGCATTCAGCCTGCAATGGCCTACGGTAGTAGATTAGTCAACAACCCCACCTAGGCCGGTTACACGGTTAATTGCCAAAAGAAATGCTCATACAGATCACTTTCAGGAGGATGGAAGATGCTAACTACGACTAAACAAAGGAAGAGGAAAACGGAGAGACAATGACTTTTGTTTAAGCCTTTAAACAATTTGCCTAACTTCGCTGAAGGAACTGTCCTGACACGATTAACTACTAGAATCATTATAATTTGAGAAATTCCGCGATAGTTCTTTTGCAGTTACTGCAAGATATGTATTTTCAAAATACCGGCTTCAGGCACTAATTTTCACAATACCGACTTCTTGCTGGCCTCTGCTAAATTAGCACTAAAATACCGGCCAGGCCGGTGAAATACCGCCTATCTGGCAACCCCACTTGATGGCAAGATCCTTTTAACGAAAAAGAATTTTGACAATACTTCAGAGAAAATACTCTTTGAAGTGCTCTGGCAGCTTGCATATAAATCAGCAAATAGCCAAACACATGTAACTCCACTTGCAGGTCAGCGGTGGGATACGATAATTTGAATAGTAAAATCAGAACATGCTACGATGTGAAGTTCAGCGCTGTAAGTAAGTGCATGTTTACTTCGAGAGAGAGTGGGTCAAAAAAGTGGTCTAGATTCGCAACAAAGGCAGGAGAATTGCCTCCGTCTCTAGTCCATCATAAAAATTGTAGGTATTTTGTTGTGCTTTCTTGCAAAATGAAAACGTTCACCCTTGCCTGCCTGCATTAGGTGACCAACACCACACTGAACACGTTTGGCTACTACTAGTAGTTTTACATTTGGACAACCGATTTTCAAAACAGTGCTTTAACTGTTACGTTTCGTGAAATGTTTTAGGGTTGAAAAAAACATTATAAGTCTTTAAACAATTGATGCAAGACCGAAACCTGCATGTTTCCAGACCGACATCGAGAAGACACCTGGTAGGCTACCTTTGATGCTGAGACTTAGACTCACAAAAACAGTTCTCGAGACGATTAATCAGAAAACATCTCTCGAAACTCAATCACTGGCATTGAACTGAAACATTTTTTTTTAATTTTGAATTTCCAGTGAATAGTTTTCTTGAACTTGTTTTGGTACTTACTCAAGCTCGTGTATTTCTAAAAATAAATCTTGAACACTTCCTTAAAAACAAAAAATAACAAAACAGAAATAGAAGCTTTTAAAATAAAGTTTTAAGTCTTACGTGCTGCTAAAGATGTGACTCATCGCATTTCAAAACTCGGATTGACGTCAGATCCTCGTAAGTAATCTTAAGTTTCTTAAACGTGAGCTTATGTTTCTGTTTGCGATTTGTAGTGTCGACCTTTACAATTCCAATTCTTCACTGTGCTGAAGAAACGTGCCTTTTCATGTTTACGTGCAATCCACTGCTATTGAATTAGAATGTGGTACTTTTCGAGAACGCAAAGCTAGTAAAGTTCATCTCATCCTACCAGTGTTTTCATGAAAAGAATGTGTCACAAGTTAAAAGTAGGCAAATTTTAGGGAAGATTTTTCACAAAGGAAAGGCTGAGAATCTTCTACAAAGTTGACAGAAAATTTGTGTTTGCCAAAATTCCCATAAAGAACAGCAGTGTTACTGAAGTGGACATGAACTGCAACTAATGTGAAGTTTTCTCAATTTGTTTGATATTAACTTGTTTCGCCCTTAAATCGACTATAATACCTCACCTATAGTTGTTTCTGATTCCATCGAAAAAAGAAATGCAGAAACAAAATCATAAACTTGAAACACACAAGGATCTTCTTCTTCAATCGGTATCCCTTCCATACCAAAAGTACCATTTCCAAACACTTGACTCAATGGTGTGGACTGTCCTGTTCCATAGATTTTGGCGTAGTCGTCGTTCAGGAAAGCAAAGGCCCAGTAAAGCAAGCCAAATATCACCCAATGCCCAACGTAAACCGCTGCAGTCAAGAAGAGCACCCAAGACCAGCTTGAATCCGTCAGTGTTGTGAAAATGTCATTGAAATATCTTCCGTAAAGTTCCAATTTGCCATAATCCTTGAAAAAAGAACACAAGGTATACATCATGTCAAATTCGCAATAACTATCAAAAGCGTGTGGTCGTTATCTTACAGGTTCTAATTCTTCTACGAGAATAACAATAATATATAACAAAAAGAGCATTGTTTTATCACATGTGTTTGCTGCCAAATCTGAAACTGTGGGAAAAAGATAATTTTTGGTAGATTTATCGTAAAACGGCGATCCAATAGACAAAAGGTGCACTTGCAGCTGTTTTACCTTTATTCTTATGTTTGGAGATCCGTCAGGATTTATAAGTCTCTGGTTGTATTTAAGTAAGTGAGGGGTCCGTTGGCGCCCAAGGAAACTATTGGACGTAGCTCTTAAGGAAGAGATGTATACTTTGCTGTTACCGTGCTTTCTTCCGGTGGTCACACTGGAACTATTTGTTCTTGAAGCTTTTCTTATTCGTCGGCGATGATCAAATTGAGTTTGAACGCGAAAATTTACAGTTCTGCTGTCTGTGCCGTTTTGCGGCAGCCTGCTCTTCTTTTTATTGTTGTTGTTGTTGCTGTTTACACTGAGGTCTGATCTATCAGAAGACCCTTTTGCCAATCTGCTACTTTCATTTTCAGACACCTCCGCTTCGCTTTCGTCGTTGCTGGAGTCGCAAGGTGAGTTAACCTCCCTGTAGGATTCGCCGCAAGAACTCACGTCTGTGTTTGATTTGCTGCCGTGAAATTCATCGGACCCTTCGTGCCAAGGCATGTAGTCGCACTGCTTGTCATGAAAGCGTGCGTTGCTTTGAGGTGAAGGAACGTGTTTGTAAAACTTGGTCGTGTCGTACGCGTTTCCGTCCTGCGTGACAAACTGCTCGAACGAGGTGTTGCTTTCATTCATTTTGAAATGAGTGAGATCTTGCGATCCAGGAATTTGTTTGGGAGATGGAGATTTTGATAATATAAGAGGGCTGTAGTTTCCTTCGTCGTTGTTGTTTCGGTCTAACCCGGCTGGTGTGTACAAGCTGTCGTCATCCGATACACCGCTCGACGTTGAATCGACGAGTTCTTCAGGAAAATGCAGATACGAGGTCTGGCTTCCCAATCTTCGTATAAACGCCATTGTTACAAAACGTTTTCAAGCAAAATATGAAAAACTTTAACTCGGCCAAGCGTTCACTGAAATCTATGATCCTGTGTAACTTAGAAGTGTTAGTAAATACGCAGTAAAAATGTATAAAAGGTGTTGTTGGTATGGATAAGAAACTGCGAATATCTACATTGTAAAGTGCAAGTAGCACGAACAAAACCGTTCCCACCGGTGTTGTTGAATAGGAAAAGTCAATAAATGCCAGCACCATTTATGTGCATGATCACCCTGATTAAGCAGTCGAACAAAGGATTTCACCAATCTTGTGTATTAGTATTTTCTATTTTCATACCTTTCGGCACAACCGCTGATACATGAACTCAGCAAGTACACCGCAAATGACAATGTGAAATAAGCAGGTTTTGCTGACGATAGCTCTGCAGTTGGCCCATTAAAATGCCTTAAAATGGTGGGACTACTTGCACGACAAGGGTCCATACTTTGGACACTGCCCCAAACCTTCAAAAAGTATCCTAATTGTCACAAACGTGGACCAATACAAAATGCTGCATAAAACATTTTCAAAGGCATGGGTATAAAAATCACAGACCAAGATGACCGCCCAGCTTGGAGCAGTAATTGGGACTGACTCACATAAATGGTGCAGAACCTCAAGCTACTCTCCACTTATGCAGCTGACGATCCTGAAACGGCATACTCAGCCTTCACCGGAGGGATATGTTCTAGACGAGATGGAACATGAGTGAGTTATTCAAACCACTAGAACACGTAATCAAAAATTAACTCATTTCTACTCCTGTAGACCGTCCGGTGAGCGATGATGAAAGGAAACTGCTTGCAGTCCCTCTCTGGCATAGTGGGCTAGATCTGCCAAATCCTCGAGTAACTGCAATCAATAAATATGCGAAGTCCACTCAGATCGCTGCAAAGCTTACAGAACAAATTTACAATCAAGAATTTGACTACTACACCATGAACAATCATCATACCAAAGCCATCAAAAGCAAATTAAGGCAACCCAAGGAAACAACATTTCGCCGATGCTGCGATAAAATACTTTAGAAACTGAAAGCACAGACACAACAGCAGGTTAAAGGAGCCATGGAGATAAGAGCGCCCTCTTGACTCTCAACAGTGTCCATCAAAGCAATTGGGTACGCCCTGAAAACCTAAACAAACAAGAATTTGCAGATACCATCAATGGTTGGGAGATAGATTGCGCCCATGCTTACTGTGCATGTAGAGAGAAAAATTCTGTAAACCACAGCTTCATATTCGAACTGTGTAGATATATATCAATGAGTACACCTCAGTGGGAGACTCGGAGGTGCAGCATATGAGAGAAGTTTGCCGAGATGTTTAGGTTGAATCCCACTCTGAATCTCAGACCACAAGCTTGAAGGAAAAGCAATTGTTGCAGACGATGCGAGGTTTGATAGTTTTGGTTCAGAGGTAAGGTTTTAGTTTGGAATGAGTAAAATTAAACCCTCCCGCTGAACCAAAACATGACATGCGCAAACTGGTGTCCGTTCAGAAGAGACCTGTTCATAACAGACCACTCGAAACAGACCACGTTCATAACAGACCCGTTCATAACAGACTCATTATGAAGGTTGGCGCACAACACTGCTGTGACAAACAATGGACGACAAAATGTCCTTATATCGCGAATGGTGTGTTCCGAATTTTACGAATTCATTGTGAAAAAAGATACTTTCGCAAGTTTTAGGGGATCGCCCCAATCGCGATCGCCCCCCTCTGGAACCGCCCCTGGTTGCCATCGCTACATGTGCAAGTTTCGTTTACGCATTCTGCAGAAATTCTGAATCATACGGCGTGTTGTTTGAAGCTTTCATTGGACGCGTCGCCTTGTCAGAAGAAGCGAAATTCAGATGCATTTATCTGAGAACGACGTATTCTATAGTGTTAATCATCGCAGCTTGTGTTGGGGATTTATTCAGTTCGTGTTACTTTTGAAGTAAGTTTTGAAGCTTCGGCGAATGCATTTATTTGAGAAACACGTAATTTCGAGTTTTAATTGTCACAGTCGGTGTTGTGTGATTTATTCACTGCAGTCTTGAGGTTGTTTGCTTTCTCTGCCCTTGTTTTAACCTTTCAACGTTTCACCTGTTAGCATTGCTTGCAGATGTAAGGACTGACGATGCGTAGTGATACGTGAACTTGATTTCCTATTTAAAAATTTGCGATTGATTTCATGCTTATTTCACCTATGGAGTGAAGTTAGTTGAGTACAGATATGTGTAAGTTTGAATCATCGCAAAAAGATGAAAGCAGAGCCCAGTCGACTGATTCCTGGAAAAACTACAGAAAACCTAGAACTTTTAATTGCCACCATAAGGTAATTGAACACTCCGACCCGACCTGCTGTTTTCTAGTACTCCTCACTTGCAGCGCGCAATGGCAAGGGTTTGAGGAGAGACATAGTATTTCGGTCTTTTCACTGCTGATTGTACTTCCCGTTTGATAGCATGCGGCAGAGAACCGATAAAGTACATGTTGAAGACCCGCTGAGAAGATGCAAGCAGTACCAAATAGCCCGTGAAGAGCAAACGGTTGATCCTACAGCTTCTAATTCAGGTTGAATTTCATCGCAACCTGCAACCTTCACATTCTCACAGCCTTCAGCATTTTGATAATATGGCAGACTTTTTGTTTTTTCATGTTTGTATATATTGTGTATAATATCTTTCTTATATTTTATGTTTCAACCCTCGATCACGATTTCTTGGTTTGTAGTGCCAGATTAAACCACGTGCAAGAAACCTGCTGCCAGAACACCTTTTAAAATTTTTGAAACTTGTCTGATGAAAGTTAAAATCTTTAAGTTTTCTCTAAGCTTTCGAGGAATCATCCGTCTGGGCTGTACTTTCATCTTTTTGCGATGGTTCAAACTTGCACATATCTACAGTATATTCAAGTAAGTGCTCTTCATAATGGGGGTAAGCAAGGAAACGATCAGCAAATTATTAATAGAAAATAGATTTCACGTGAAATTACGCATCCTCAGTCCTGAAATTTGCAAGCAAAGCTTACGGGTGAAACGTCGAAAGGCTAAAGTAGCAGCAGAGAAAGCACACAGACTCAAGACTAAAATGAATAAATCAAAACACAAGCTCAGAAATCATAGCAACGTAACGAAGTTAGTTAATTTATTCATTTTAGTCTTGAGCCTGTTGTTTACTCTGCTCTTACTTCAGCCTTTCAACGTTTCATCGGTAAGCTTTGCTTGCAAATTTTAGGACTGAGGTCCGAGGATACGCAATTTTACGTGTAATCGACTTCCTATTTTAATAATTTGCTGATCGTTTCCTTGCTGACCCCCAATTATGGAGAGTACTTACTTGAATTATTTGATGAAGTGCTAAACAAAAAGTTCGTGATGTACGTTGGGAAAAATGAAATAATCGGTATTGTAACACTGCTGTGATAAGCTAGCCTACATACTTTCTGGTGGAATAAGAATACTCCCAACCACTCATATCAAAGTTTTGGTGTGAAGTAAAGCTTGCATGAATAGTATTTTGGAATTTTTCGACACTCAAACAAGCCTTGTACATACAGAAACCAGCTTTATCATCATTATAGAATGCAAAGTGTCTGGGATCCTCTGATGCAGATGGAAAATAAGAAGTTCACGATAGTAATACTGTTCAAAAAATGGAAACAAAATTATGTTAGCTTTAATTTGCTGCTTATGGGGTCCAAACCAACTGACAGCAAGCTAATTTGAGTACTTGCAGACGAAGGACGAAACGAAAGTACATGACATTACTGAGTAAGTCAGTGGAATAAAATCGCCCTTGGCAATTTTCACCGTCAACAATCAGCATATATGACATGCATTCGTGACCACGACTTCTCCGCTTTCAGAACATGACGCCACTCCATTTTAGAACCTTTTACTTCTTTGTGGTTCCTCATGGCATTTCATTGTTTTTGTTCTTTTCTGTTTTGTTTAGATACTTTCTTGTTTTGATGCTGCCTTGCCGCCATTCTGTTGCGACAAAAATAAACATTTTAATTGTTTCGATCTAATCTAAGCTACACTCAGGCGTTGAACACTTGGGTGGTAACCTTCCCGCGATGATGCCAATCTGCTGCAAACAACTACAGTTAACACTCAAGCTGAAACTTTATTCATTCCGTCAGTTTCATGGAGACCGATATGTTTTGACATTATGTGCATTGGTTGAGCAGCCTAGCCCAATACTGAGATTAACTTAATCCACAAGACATAGAAGAAAACAAAAATAACTTCTTGGAAGCTACGCAGATCTCCTCTCGCAAAACATGCAATTTGGTCCAAGTTATACTCGGCTGCAGTACAGAAAAGCTCACCACAACCTGTAAATTCTCACAACTATTATCATCAAAGTGATACGATAGAGAAGGTGAACCTCACATGTAAAACTGTCCCAAACAAATTTGTTTTCTTAAAGACTTTCAACATCCAGTCGCTTTGACGCTCGTAAGGAAATTGAGTCAAACCAAATTTAGCTGTGTTCAAAGGCGACTTTCTGACTCAGCTATAAAGCATTTCCTTGATTTCGTCTCGCACGACGGTAACAAGACGGGTCATCTAATTTTTTCCGCGCAGTCTATTACGGCGCACCGAAATGTCACAAGCGCCGGACGAGCTGAAAAAAACTCCCTCTGTGATTAACTATAACTCACAGCTTCTTTGATGAACTGTAACCCAGAGCAGAACCTGCCATTCGACATTGGATTACCTTCGTAGTCTGCTCTCTCGGAATCGTAATTTATGGCAAGCCCAGTGAACCGCGTGCTTGTACGGTTTATTTATACAGCAAGCAAGCACTTCGATGGTCGCTTTACAAACCTGTTCCGTCACGCATACAAAGCTTCACTCTTTACAAACCAGTCAAATTCCAAATAGGATGCTTATTCTCTCTAATGACGAAAACTCATCGCAAACGTTTGTTCACTAGTACTGGATTGAAATAATAATATTACCTCTAAGGAATGGCTAGATGTGCGTCTAAAAATTGGCACAAATATTTCTAAAACTGTTGCAGGCATTGTTTAGTTTTAATGTGGAACCAAGTAAGAATAAACTTATAACGAAAATACATTTTTTACATTGAATAATATTGATTTTTTTTGCATTCTAAAGACAACTAAACAACCTCCACTCCTGCCCATATCATGCTGACCGCTTGACTGTATCAGAAGCGACTGGGATCAGTCACGAAGTGCGCGAAAGTTTCCGACGCAATGCTTCAAGATCGTGATCACGGTAAAGGCCAAAGACCTGCAAAGCGATTTACGTAAGCACAGCATACTTTGTAATGCTGGAAAAAACGCCCGAGGTGGTGACGCATACAATTAATGAAGTTGGTTCGACAAGTGAATAACTTCTGTTTATGCAACAGTAAAACACATTATCGCCTGACAGGATAAAATTTGTTTTTCTAGCCTTTGGTCTGGTTATCATCGTACTTCATAGAGGCGCAGTTGATACTGAACTGAGCTAGTTAAGGGAAACTTAGAAATTTCAAAGCGAAATAAACATATTGGTCTTATCCAATTTAAAAATGGCACTCATTTGCGTGACTTGAAAGAAAGACTGTTTTAAACGACTACTTTATTTTACTTAGTTTTGCAGCACTGGTGGTTTCGTCACTACTAACTTGGAAAAGTAAGAGAAATAGTTCAATTTATCTGTCACCACATAACCTCAGCGAAGCACAATGCAGAAGACATGAAAATGGCCTGAAGTTCTTGTTGCAATCATCAGCGCTACTGCACAACCGTTGTTACTTATTGCTTTTCACCCACGATTCATAAAATGCGTCAAAACGTGGAGAGCATGGGAGCGACTACTCTTAGGACAAGTTAAACCATGGAAGGCAGTGAATATGTTTGTTTTCCATAATGAATTAGGGTTAGAGCCGAAAAAAGCAACTTCAGCGATGCGACTGATGCATCTTGTTTTCATGGAAAGATATCAATGATAGCCATTAAATCTTTTCAATTTGACACTCCTTACTGTTTTGTTAAATTTTACATGTTTAACGCACTTAAACAATGAAATGAGCTTTTGGGGACTTAGCCCCCTCAAAAAAAGCTCCAAGACTCCCAAATTGAAACAGGACACACTATAAATCAGTTCAGTTTTGTCAATTTTTAGAATATCAAGCCCTACCGCACAAATCCAAAGCCCCCCGGCAGAAACGCCAAGCCCCCCAATTGAAAACTTTCTGGCGACGGTTCTGTGAATGAGTCGCTTGGTTTCAAAAAGCATCAGGTCCCTTTCATCCATTTTGTAAAGTAAAAGACATATCATAAGAACTTAGGTTGCTTTTTCAAGGTTACATGCAACAAGTGTTTGAAATTCTGCGAAATTAAATACCCCATCTTGTCAAACCAAATTCCTTAATTCTTAAAGGAAAACTTGATAATTCCATTAGATGTGTTTTTTTCTTAACTAGAGAAGTTAAATTGTAAAACTTTATGAAAATCCAGTTTTGAGCAATAACGTAGTTTTTCGGGTAAAACGCTCTATGGTGATGAGCACTTCAAAACAACATCAGTCAAGTTTATAATGTATTGCACGGGACTGACAACCAAACAGTACTTTCAGTGCCAGCAGCATCGACTCTAACTTTCAAAAACATCAGGTTCAAATTTACTCATAAAATTGAAACACAAAAAATCGTAAATATATCTTGTGCGGCTCCTGTTCGTCAGCGATAAGGATCCGACGTCCATTTCTCATGTAAGAGTAGTCACGTAAACGGGTGGAGCACTGTTGTAGCGACACAATAGCCGTTTCTGATTGAAGTATAATGATGAATGGCTGCTGACATACAATTGTTGTTATTCACGTTTCCTTAGGATATCATTCGTCAAACCTTGGACATCTTGATATTTGAATCACCACAGGAAGCAGCCACAACTAAGAGTTTTTCAATTTGAAAGAATCCGTTTGAAAATCCTTGCGATCTCAATCACAAAACCACGGTTCGGGGTGAACCAAAAACAGTTTCCGATTTCCTACTTTGTGACAAAGATAACTTTTCAGAATGCTTTAAAAATGACCTGTACTGAAAATTAGGTTTCAAATGAGAGGCACCATGTATGTCTATCTTTAACGTATTACCGACAGGGGCGCCGGAGCAGCGGTAGGGGACAGTAACAGAGTTAAGGGCAATAGAAACTAAAAAAAACAAAAATAGTTACCATTTATGCTTGTTTCTGTTTAGCTAAAATGCTGATCTCAAAAATGATTGCAGAAATTATACTGTAGAAAATCTTCTGAATTTTATCGGTGCGCCAATAGCTGCAATGAATTTGTTTCAATTCAGTAATGATTAACTTGAAATTACTGCACCTATGTTACCATTATGAAAAAACATCTCCGCTCCTTTGTCCCCTTTTGAAAGGGTAGAAGGGCAATCCCCCGCCGTTTCCCCGGTCTCCGGCGTCCCTGCTTCCCGAAATTTTAAACGTACACTCTTTGGTTCGCCATGCGCCCTACCCTCTTTCCGCAGAATCAATATTGCCAAGTCTCGAATGAAATCTCAAGTCATCCCACGGTTGATTTGAATGAATAGCGCTATGTATCCTGAAGTATAAGCTAATATTTGAAAATAGATTCTGCAAATCCTATTAAGGTCTTATACAAACCGCGACTTTGCCTGGCGCTTATGTCATTGCTATTTTTGCTCTCAAGGTCGAGCGTTCTGCAGCTTTATATTGAATGCAACGCCACCCCGGCAGTTGCCTTAATCAGGTTACTCGTTACTCCAAGAAAAGTCGTGTTGCTAAAACCGATTTGCAACTTCATTTGGACAAAACAACCGCAGCAAGATTAATTAAAACACGTTGCTCAATTATATTTCATTTATACTTAGTTTCAGTTAAATCCATTTCGAAAACATACGCAAAACCAACTTGTCATCAAACTCCTTGTTTCTTACGTCTGCTTTGCGAAGTAAAGACTTTCTTTTTTCATGTATAGACGCAATAAGTTAGTGTGCTTGTATCGATATTTCGTGTTATTTGTGTTTTTCACATCTTGCAACGACTTGCAATAAAATTTTTTGCATAGAAGAAGCTTACATCTGAACAAGTTGGATAACGGGAGAATGTCTGTAAAAAATTGATAAAATAACAAAATCATCTTCAATTTATTTGAATAGCTTTGATTTCTTCACAATCACTACATGAAAAAAAACTAACAAGAATTTCTCTATGTTTTCTTCTAATATTAATCCCTTGTTCGTTTTCTTAGTCCGTATTAAAGATGCTGAAAACCTCTTTTATCGATGTGTCAACAAAAAGTGATTTATTGCTGCTTGAAAAAAAACTTAAGCTTAGTAACTTGCAGAAAATCAAATAGGAAATTACGAAGTTCGGATACTCTGTTCAACGGAGACATTTTCCAGGAAAATTTGGGAGGATACGTTTTGATTACAGTCATGTGGGCACAGGAAGGTATTATACAGACATGGTGGAAAAAATTCAATTTCCCTGATTTTTTACAGCCAGTCATTGTTTGGTATTTTCTACTGAAATAGTAAATAAGAACGTCCATTGTCCAAAATTTTCGGATTTCTTTTCTAAAAAGAGCGAAAAACAAAAGTTTGTCCATTGCCTGAACAGCTCTAATTTCCTTATTTTACCCTGAAAAAATTTGTCGTTTCCTGTATTACCTTCTTGTTTTGAAAATCTACCGACGCTGCCTTGATTAGCCTGATTTTCATATTTTTTACTTCGTTATTGCGGGGTCCGGCTTCCCCATCCCTGTCCGGCACCTCAAAACAGCGACTGGGAATCACACTCACTTGTTGTATCTTCCAGGCAATGGAGTCATAGCCATCTAGTGGAAGTGAGTCTGAAGGTTTTCTGGGTTTGGTTAAAACCACTGGCTGCGAGAATTGAAGTATAGAGAAAGACAAAAATGTGAAAGCGTTATCATGAAAAGAGTTTGCTTGCAAGTCTAACAATCTGATGAAGTTCCGAGTGGTGGACGACAAAGGTTACACAGGGTAAGTCAAACGGAGACATACCGTTGCATAGGCGTAGCCAGGGTGGACCAAAGGGGCCATTGTCTCCAACATTTTTGGAATATAAAGTCATTTTGTGCTTTGGGAGGCGGTAGCCCAAACAAAATATTATTTTTTCGCCTAAAATCAAACATTTTGGCCCCCCTCAATTTTTTTCCCAAAATGTTTGTGTTAGCTACGCTACTGTACCGTTGTACTACAAAGGTGCATGGTAGGTAACCCCGCAAACAAAATCACGAGTTCAATCCGAAAGATAGTAAGGTAAAACTTTGGAGTTTCGTTGATTCCTAATACGTTTGGGTGTGTATATACAGCGATTTTGACATTTCATCGCCATGTTGATGCTGTCACCAACAGCACATGTTTCAACAGTAATCGAGAAATAGACGGCAGTAAAGGCGAGATATACGGGCGTATTTTGCAATAGAACATTTGCGATACATGTGTCCGCGAACGGAGATGGTAAACCACGCAATGTTTCCTTTGAAATGCGAAAACGTGTTTGTCTCAGACAGCACAAGGTCCTGATAGAATTATTTTCTAGAGTTAATAGCATTAAGATTCGTGACATACAAATAAGAAATAAAAACAAGAAACGAATTAAATTTATAGAGATCATGTGACTGCTGTAGACAATCAGTTTATGTTAATGTGCGATGTCATTTATGTTTAAGCGAGGTAACGCAAGGTAAAAATGTAGTTTGATGAGATACTAATGCAGGCATTTCATTCTGTGGATAGTCATCACATTTTCAAACTGCCAGAATGAAGGTTTTCGTGCAGGCATTGCGACATCCGTGCGGCAGCACCATACAACTGTGGCATGTGCCAACGACCAGGTTCCAGTGAAAAATGTTGTCTTAATAGAAACGAGTTTACATTGGAGACACGTACACAAGTTCTTAGTAACCTAACCTTCGCTTCCTGAAATTACTGTAGCCTCCAGCTCTACGCTACAAAAGCACACCAAACAACTAACGTTTCGTTGAACTGCGCTATTGCAGGCAATTCTAATTTNGTATATCAGGCAATCGCACTACACTGTAATGTTTAAACAAAAATATTCGAATGTGCTGAAAAATCTCTTCAGAAGCTGTCACTGTNAGGTTTCTTTCCGTAGGTTCATTTTGTCTGCTGCAGATGGGTCTTAGATCGTTATAGCGCTTAGAAATCACGAGAATCTAACAGATCAACAGCAGTGGTCGTACGGATACATGCAGATATGCCGGCAAGTTGCTATAGTGTAAGTGGACACATTTTCCGCCGTGCTGCCAATAGGCTTACGTGAGTGCCTTTACTAATGCTTTGTGACGGAATCCGGTAATCACTGTGTGATCCCAAATACCTATCAAATGAGATACAAAAGTATTTGCAATTTAAAGGCAGACATTGTAGGTAACATTGAAAATATTGTGACGTCAGGATATCGCCTGCCCTTTACCGGACTGTCGCAAATGTTAGCAAAAACCTAAACACCATCCCTCCATAAAAGTGTCATGCCATTTATGGACGACCACATTTAAAAATGAGTATAGAGGTGATCAAGGAAGATTTTCATTTGGTCGTTACATTTCATGCTTTATAATATTAAACTAGCGGAGAAAACTCCGCTCGTCGATTTCTCGTCCGAAATACCCTTTTGTTATCCGAATGCTTTTCTCACTGATAGTCATTCGCCGAACGTTTAACAGCTTTTCACATTGTGTCCAACACATTGTGCATTGTGAAATTGCACGCAAAGCTGAATGGTATTTATCTTTGATAAGTCATCTCGTCGCAGCAGGTAATCATTAACCACTGTCAGTATTGCGACAGTGGTAAAGAAACAATGAGTTGTTGAATTCAGTAAATGGAAGTGCTAAAGGATTCAACGTAAAGTTCCAGTTAGACTGTAATGTATAATAAATTACCTCAGAATTGGTCGATCCTTCCAAAAACTGGATCAAACTTTTCTGGGAATCCCTCAACTTTAACAAACCGCAAACGTTTGGTACATACAGATACATATTTTCTAGGTTCCAAGGGTGCAGTGGCAATTTTATAGGTGCCGGAGCTCTGCTGGACATTTTCGCTTGTATTTGTAGGCAACGACCCATCATTCACTAGTAGAGGTGGCGGAGCGGAGCTCCGGCAGCACTACCGCACTGCTATTTTTTTAACCAAAAGCCCTTAAAGGTGGTAACGGGGACAGTCTGGAGATTGAATGCGAAAAAAGGTTGATTTCTTTTATTAAAGTTTCTGTTCTTAATTGGAGCATGCTTTTTTATGATTAGTTTCTGGTACGTAGGTTGTTTTGCACCATTTTGGACACCATTAATACAATTTGTTTTTCGCGGCTGTTACTCTCGTTGCAAAAAGTTTATGGATTCAAGTGAATCAGCCTTGGATTAAATGTTGCACAGTTACTTGAACTCATGTTTTTTCTCTCAAAGCAAATTTTTGGGTGCTCTATACAAAATTGCTCCTGATGGTTTTCTAACAAACATTTACCAATATACCCGGCTAAAATTTTACATGTCACAAACGTGCAAAAACTGAAGAATTGCAGAGTGAATTACAAACCGTAGACTTAAGAGAAAATAGAAGAGAGAAGCAAACACAGGCAGAGTAAATTAAGAAATGTCATAGAAGAATGAAGTTGTAACTCCCATAAGGCTTATATGTAGACATCCACCTACAACCAACAGCAACACTCAAATTCCATATCCTGCAGAAAGTAACCAAGCACCAGCCCTCAGGCATACGCCACGGAAATGAGTGGAAGTACAGCAAAGCCATGAAGTCTCGCATGTGATTTACACGCAATTAATGGACAATTAGTATCAAAACCAGTGGTTCTTAACCTTTTCCCTACTGCGCCCCCCTTAAGCATTTGTCCTTTGTTTCAACCCTACTGATAGTAAAAAAGTTGCAAAAACAAATGTATTTATCGGTAAATTTATTGATCAAACTTGTTGTATGTTGTAGAGTGCGCAAGGGCTCGCACCTCCATGGAAATTAATTGATGCACCCTGACCAGGCTTCCTCCCAGTTAAGAACAACTGGTTTAAACAATCAATGGAAAGTAAAATTTTGTTTTGAAGTAAAGACGCCTCAAGAATCGCTACGTCCTTGAACTACCTCCATATGTTGCATTGTAAAAAAGCAATGTCAATGAAATATATTTTTCAACGCTTGAATATAGAGCGGATTAAATTTTATCTCGACTTCAGAATGTAGGATTATTTTCAGAATCGGATTGAATTCTGTAGCACGTTAGGGATCAGAAGTTTAGTTTAGGATCAAAGTACATATGCAGAACATAAATCTGCTTCTCCATTTTGTTCCAACGAAAAGTTGCACATACTTTTTCTATACAGTTTTGATACACGAAAGTTTTCTGCATTGGCTGATAACTTTGCTACACTTCTAGACAAATTCACTCACAAGGCAGCTGTAGATTAGATAATCTCTTTATGTATTTCGGATTTGTCAAGTAATCAGTTTCGTCTTTCTTGATTTTTGGCCGCAAGTATTTGTACCTAGCGTGTCTTTAGGACGTAGCAAACTGCTAAAAGAAGATAACGACTTTGACGCTCACAGTTGCCGCAAAATACAGCATTCATGATACGAAAGAAATTTATTTAAATGACGACATATAATTTTTAAATGACATCAACTTATTCACAAAAAGTGGCAGCATGCCTGATCTCGCTTTGATAAATGCGCATTGATAGGAGCCGTCAAATTTTGTAAACACCGTCAAAATATACGTAGCTATATCATTATTTTGTTTTACTTGGTTAAGACGAGTTTAACATTCTTTTTCATTGTCACCATTAAAAGAAAACACCAACAAAGGCTTACCTAAACTGTAGAAAGTATTCAGCTCTTGAGTCTTTTCCTGGTCGGTGTGTGATACGCACTTTGTTTTTCCAAATGATTTCTTGTAAACAACAACTAGGCTATTCACAGGCGTTGTTTATTTCACCTATATGGGCTATTTCTGTCGAAAGAAGAAACGTGGAAGAGCGTCTGTGTACAAATTCCACTGCTGCCATTCGATCGGCGCAAATCGGCGTGGCATACAAAGCACAGATTGTTTTTCGAATGACTTGTAAAACGTTCATATCAATGGCACTTCACCGAATGCTTGAACCGCTGCGGCTGAAACAGCAGGTGCCATTCAAGTCGATGCTGTGGAGTGCAATTTAGAGCGTGGTAGAAAAGTCTTGCTGCAATGCAAACGGCTACATCGTTTTCGACAAAAGGTGCAGTTTGGCTTGCACCTTACAGATCTTATCTCGAACTAAAACTGAATTGACTGAGTCTTTACACCTTTGAAAACAGAGTCCATTTTCGGTGCACTTTTGTAAGTGATTTGAAAATTTCTATGATGCTGACTATAAAGTCAAAAAAGCAAGAATCCGTTCATATACGTTTTGTTATAAATCACGTTTACGTAAGTTTGCACTCTTTATGTCTACAGCAGAGTTTCCCGAACGCTGTGCTCCGCAGGACAGGGCACGGTGTGTTGTGAAATTTTGGAAAAAATGAAAGCATACCACAATGACTTATTGTGTACCATTTCTCATATTGTAAAGCCGTGTTGCCAGTTCTATTCATGGTGTCTGCTGTATAGAAAAAGAGGCATTAACCATATCTGGTATAACACTAGGCCCAACTCGTTGATACCTAAATCATCTAAAATATGTTTAATTTTGGACAACATAGAATCACACAATGCTTAAGGAGTAGAATGTCGGGACCAACCGTTGTTTCGAAATAAACCATGACAGCAAGTGCTTCTTGATTGCTTCAGTCGCTGTGCCGACCTGATTGTTAGTTTGAAATGTTCCTTCGTGTAAGGGGTTTCGGAAACACAGCTGGCCACACGTGGATTGTTTAATTTTTTTCTGACCGTTCACTCAAATTCGGGTACATGGCCTTATCCAGGGGTCACCAACATAATGCCCGTGGGTACGAGGTCGCCCGCGGGCCTGTTTTGAAAATAGTATTAACATAATCAGGGTCTTCACACAGATGAATGTGATTAGTTTTATTGATCATAACATCATTAAAGATGAATTGAGCAAAATGTTTTATTTCAGACATGTATATCAAACCGGTAGCTCTTCGCATTAAACGGTACCCAAGAAGTAGCTCTCTGTTTCAAAAACGTTTGTGACTCCTGTTCTTATCGCATTGAACGAACTCTTTTAATGGTTACGTCTCAACTACGACGTTTCGAGTACGGCCGCATGGAAAACTGGCGTGAGAACAGTGACCAACAGCTGAACAGAATGCGGAAATCACTACTCACTAAAGTGTATAACATGCCCTTGTCAACCCNGGGGCAGAAGAACCACACGTTTACTTTTGGTCGAGACAGTTCCTCTTTGGGGTTGTATTCGGGTGTCCTTCAGGACCGTTGCCAGGATGTAGCAGCAGGGGGGCCAAAAAACAGTAGGGGGAAAAAAACAGTAGGGGGGAAACATTTTTAAAATACAGTATTGGATGTATG
>JGI24159J19872_10003982_pt1 | contig 18714 bp, 10 predicted proteins | sample Ectturendosymbi4_FD_19872 | JGI IMG/M metagenome (IMG submission 19872) | reverse complement strand
AAACTTCACTTTGCAAAAAAACTGTATGATTTTATCTACTTTAGTTACTTCGCAATTACATTTTGAAATGTGTGCAGGACTTTATGGACACCCTGTAGTTTATTTGACAGACGATAGGGTATGAATTTTAAGAAACCCCGAAATCAAGGCATAACTATGCTAAATTTGTTGTTAGTAATTCCATTCTTCACCGGTCCAAACAAAAGATCGTACTAACATACAAGGTGGAGGTGTTTTACGTATTCTCAACAAACCACGATTTTTCTCGCACTTTTGCTAACAATGCAAACTGCCATTCTAAAGAGCAACAAACAATTACCCAACGAGTAACAACATTGCACGATCAGGAAGAGACTGCCCCGAACCGTAAGTAATCAGGGGCCTTAACGGAAAGAGACAGCCTAAGGTCACGCAAGGAGTGCAATGACTACTCTGCAACATTATAAATGCATCAGCATTTCAAAATACGCAGTGCACTTTTTACTCAGGTAAACTGCAAAACGCCACACATTCTAGAACGTTTTAAAAGCGTGGTAATTTCGAATGACAGTGCAACCACTGTTTCAGGGCGCTTTTAAATAGACAATTGTAAAGAACTTCAAGCAACGAAGCATCTTTGCTGATGATGAAAAGAGTTGCTTCTCGAACAACCACTATGATTTCGTTTCAGTCATTAGTTGAAGTTCTACATTTTGAAGGTATGTTGCATTTAACATGTCGAAGTTTTCTCGAAAAATGTCCAACTGCGTGACAACAAACCTGTTTTACAGATCCGACGAGAAATGCAATCCTATATACGTACGGGCATCCAAAACGGCGATTATTCTCTTGCTTCGCCGTTCAAATTGAACTTACATTCCAAATGCCTCAAAAAAACTTGCTCCAAAAATGAGCTTTCACTGACCCAGTACCTGGGTAGTCGGTTTTCCCGAATCTGTTTGTTAAACAAAGCCCTGTGCGTCACTATCTGTATCCGCAAACACATTAATTCTGATAGTCACATTTCTCTAGACACAGTGGTGCAAGCAAAACGGACCAACGTTCTTAAAGCTCACATTGGTATGTATGCGGTCGCGATATTGTTTTGCTCAAAACGCGCAACAGTACGCAAAAACAGCAATCAAGCCACTGCAGTGGAAAACGGAAAGTCTAGCAAAATACACCAACAATGTGCAGAATGATGCAGCGCAGGTTCTTCGCTTCACATACGAAAGTACAGCTTTTACCCAGATAAACAGTTCTCATTTTACGCCGACTTATCATACTTCATATTTTCATTTTCAAGTAGTCCACAACCACGCACAGACCTGTACGCTAATCAAACAAGAATTTAGCCGTTCCAACAGAAAAATCGGATCTGCTTGCACTGTTTAAAAGACTTGGCTACATGGCTAACTTTCATCGAGACCATTTCTAGTAAATATGAAGATATGACACGTGTCGTCAACAACAAACACAAATGCCCGATACAACTCTATATCCAGCTTCCCTTACAGTAATTCGTAGCCTAAGTGCCAAAATCTCGACAGACATCAGAACTGCACGCAGTTGTAATTTCCAACTGTCTTTAACGTTTCATGAAGCAAAGTTTTACAGCATACTAACTTCAAGGTATAAAACGTTGAAAAGCACCTCCGCGAAGATAGACGAGATTTTGACGCATATCGCAGATTGTAAAAAAAGGTACTTCAATTTTACAGCCGCATCAAACAATATTGTTACGATCGACGCTCCAACCTATTCTGCTGCTACGCATAGAAAGATAAAGCATCCCAAAATGTCTATATAATTCGTTAAGGATAAGTTAAAATCCATTACCATGTCTGTTACGCGATCATAAACTACAGTAGTTCGCGATAAGCGACTTGCCAAAGCTTGGCTGGGTACTGGTTCCAAAACCGAACACTGTCTCTAGCTAATCGCTTCCACCTTAAAGTGAACTTTTCTGCGGCTTTTCAGCCACTCCAGAGGAACTGTGTCGACGATACACCAGTAAAAGGGAGCTTAGCCAACTATAGCAAAGACAGTTTTAACACATACAAGATAACTTCGTTCAGGCAAAATCTACAATGGATATTGCGAGAATGCACATCACACCTGCGAGCGTTTCTGCAACATCGTATTTAACATGTCACGACAAAGAAGTTTCAATGTTGTCTTTAGTTAGATTAAGAAGTTTAAGAAGGTTCTTTTCCGTATGACAACGGATAAAAACAAAAAACGAAAGTTCAAAACCGCAGTGTTGGGCAGTCAACCTAAACGCCAGTTCAAAATTAAAAGAGCCAGTTTGTCATAAACAAACGTGTGACCACATTCACTACAACCATGAAGGATGACAAGGATGACCACGCAGAATGTATGTTTAATTACCGTACCTTTTAAAGAACCCGCACCAAAGGGTGAATGTCGAAAGCAACACTTGAGGCTTGAAGTTTTCATCAGTCTTACTAAACGGTTATAAACAAACGGCCTGATAAGTAATGTCTTGCTCATGGTTACGATCATGGACATAGCAGTTAAAATTTGAAACTTCACCGATACAACTGCGACGTTTGCGTTGGGCTACAAGTGGAAAAACATATTCTCTTGAGTGATAAGCGCTTCTTGGTATCGAAACGCCCAAACAAATAGTTTCGGCCGCGTGCTGCAAAGCGATCAGTACGCGGTGGACAAGCGCCACCTTCATTTGCGGCAGCGCCCTGCACCGGCGGCAGTATGCGCTACGACAGGTCGTTCCGTGCAAAAGCTGGCAAACACAGGGTGACAGTCAGTGTGACAAGGCTTGAATGAGCAGTGCATCATAAATGCAGTTAAAACAAAAAGCCTTCCCAAATTTGTTACTAATGGCAGTTTCGCTTGGTATACACTGGTCTGTGTGTATTCCGCTTTCACGATGACACTTCAGCAATACCAATCATAACCGATATTTACGTAACACTAACAGCGACACTCTTTGCTATACCAAACTCAATCTGCAGCTCAAGTCCAAGCTGCATCCACGCAAAGCTGTTTTCCGCTTTACCGAGTCAAAAGTGCTGCCTTTCTAAACGTGTTTTACGGCTGTCCGAACATGCCTGTGACAGAAGACGTATTTAAAAAATATTCTTCGCAGACAGATTGACTAAGCTTAACAACGTTTTTACGACTACAAGATTACACGCACGAAACAGAATCTGCAGCGCTTGACAGACATTTTGACAACAAAAAATTTGCAGGATCACCGAAAAGCGCCTGTGACACTTAACAGGGATGCCAACGGTGCACCTAAAGACTACGGCTGCCGTTCCAACAGCCACGAGCAAAGCCTGAAGAAGTTCGAGTTTGGTTCAATAGAGGTATCGTGTCCCTTAATCCGCCAATTCAAGCACGTTTAAGCACCCACTCCAAACCAACGTCACAAAACAGGAACTGTCACTCCAAGACAGACATTTGAAGATGCAGCGCTATCCTAGACTTGGGATAAAGGAAAATTTTAAACCCGACGCACACGGTCCGGCACCGCTGTGCATACGGTGTTGAAATGCATCACAAGCTGCAGTAGGAGAAAAGCGCTGCGAGATCGGCCCGCACAACTTTTCCAACGCTTCAACGTGTGGGATCCTCGCTCGCTCGCGGTTGTGGTTATCGCATTAAGCCGTTATTGAACCAGTGTTTGTGCATCATTAGCAAGCATAGTTACGGGCAAAACAAGCCGAGCACGACGTCTTCAAGCGCTCGGGGCATTCTTTTCACCAAGTTTCACAGAACGCAGATGTTGTTCCGCACAAACGCTGACAATTAAGCTCACACAAGCCGCATTATCTGTTAAACAACAGCAGGTAGAAGTATGCTGAGTGAATCAAAATTGTGCTCTGACGCGAGCATTCTTTTTTTTGCGAAAGCAGACATTCTTGAAGGATAAATAAAAAAGGTTGAATTTTAGCAATTGAAAAGAAAATTGTCAACATAAATCTACCATTGTAGTGCTGGTTGGATCCAGCCCGGGTTTCCTTAATTTGGTCAAAAGGTCGGGCACTAATGTATACGCTCTTTTCTGATTTCCCGAAACAACACTCATCTGCAATCTCAAATCCACTGCTTCTTTTTGCACACTAGTAGTAAGCCTAATAGCATGGCTAGCACGAAAAATACGGAACTAGATCAGATCAATCACCTGTACAACGAACACACAGCCACCAACTCAGCCTCTGACAAGTCTTGCAGTCGCGACTGAACGCGCAATGGTAACAACGCTTACAAGTCTAATTACGATGGGCACGGCGTAGTCTGGGAACAGGCACTTACGATACAAAATAGTAATGCGCATCCTGTATCCATCAATTAAGCGACAGACGCTCCGCAGAGTGGCAGCCAAATACTTTTTAAATAACTGCCCAAATTAGAACAACTGTTTCCCTGCCGCACTCACACTTTTGGTCGAGCTGCGACAACTGAGGGTTACAACACGTTAGGAGGACTTTTGCATGTAAACGTTACTGGTTTGCTGATCTCGTCGCGAGGGCGGGTAAAGACTGCAAAATTCTTTACCGCATTTACGCGTCTGTAACTGCTAATGGGGAGCAGCGAACCCATACAAAAGCCAACCACGCTTTAGCAACATTTACCTCAAAGTTTGACTTGGCCAAGAGTGGCACACCAACGCCAGTCGTTCCGGGTGAAATGATGTGCGTTGTTACAGCCAATATGCACAGTCGCCACGACACTCTTTCCAACACGATGCGTTCTACAAAGCGGCAAAACGACGAGGGCGCGAACTTGACAATTTTTCTTTTTTTCGTCGCGCGACAAGTGACAGTTGCTCGTGGGCGATTTATGAGGCGGAACGATGCGACTAAGCGTTTCTCGCACAAAAAAAGACGTATGGCAGTCGCTGTGCGCCACATCGAGCGTGCGCAATAAACTATCTGCACAGCAGTCAAGTAAAGCCGCATCATCACAAAGCAGAAATGAAGCCACCAACGCTGCTTTCGATCTTCCACCTGTATGCTTGCCTTGCCTGTATTAAAATTGTAACATAACACGTTAATGGACCGTGCAAAGAAACCCAAATAGGAAAGGCTTGATTGCAGACATAGAGGAAGACACGGCAAAAAACATCGCATTCGTTTTGACTCTGCTATCCACGACAGTTAATGAAGATGAATGAAGACAAAGCGTAGCACAAATCCTTGAAAACATAAGTCGTTTGCGCGTGCTCGACTTGATCAACCACACATGCGCACACTTTCGTTGGCGGCAGTTAGTGTTTGCAGCACAACGAAATGAGTCTTGTTGAGATCCGCATCACGTTCGATTCAAGAGGGTGCATGTTTTACAAGCACCTTAACCCAACAGTCCCATGACAAACAGTGCATCACAGAGCATTTTGAAAATTCTCATGCCGCAGCAAGATCCTTAAAAAGTTAACCATGTTAAAAAAAGCAAAACGCACACCAGTGTTTTCACGAGATCCTTGATCGTAGCATAATAGCTTATATATAATTAGGCAAAAAACACGAGCTACAGTTTTATTGCAGCACTTGGTCGACCTCACTCGCAAATCGTGTACGTACAGCTTCGAAACGTCCCGGATGTAATTCACAAAACCAGGTTACACAAACCCTACACCAGCTGATTGCCACACCAGCTGCTACGGTTACGGATAAAACGACAAAATTCAAAAAGCGTATTGTTGACTTTGATCGTTGTCGATGTTTAGATGGAGTGTGATGATCGAAGCACGTAAAAACTGCCTTCGAAAATCAAACTATAAAACATAGCTTATTCTACAGTACGCTGCGATTTGAAGACATGCCGAGCAATTTCCTCTGGGCACTCAGATTTTTCACTCTATCCACGTTCTTTTTGCTTGAGACTTCGTCCAATTTCTTTCATAAATGTGCTGTTGGTCAAACTCACGGCAGCGCAAAAAGCAACCAGCTGATTCATGGACAACAGCACCAACCTGGGCACTATCCAGTAAGTCTATACAAACGCTTCTTTTTCTATGATAACAAACTTGGTGGCCATGCTTTTGCAAACATTAGGTGAATAGCAAATGTAATAGATTGGTTGAGCAGGTCCCGGGACAGAAATTTCGACTGAAAGACATAGTCGCAAAGCGTGCAATTAGCAACAGGTAATTACTGGTCCATGGCAACGCTTGGAGGCCTGGCAAATCAACTAATGTAATGAGGAGCTTAGTTTGGTTCCTAGCACTGTGATGTAAACCACGCGCGCCCGTATTAATGCCCGTATTAACCGTTGCGATCTTATACGAAAGATCAAGGATGGCACAATAGGCTTTATGGTAAAAACCTGAACTACAGTAGAGCAGAGCAGACGACGAGCCATTCTCTGCCTGTGTACGTTAATTGGCATTCGATCAACCAACGTTCGCATCACCGCTGAAGCCGATGGTCATGTTTTAAAAGCAGCGGTTGCGGCATGGGGTAGAATGACACTGAAAAACTCGCCTGCCGGTATTACAATACATCTGTCAGAAACCAATGCTCGTAAAACCGAACGAACATTATTTAACTACGACGCTGAAGAGGAAGCTTGTGCTGCATCGCCTGTTCGAAAACAAAAGAAGCACAGGGCGGAGATGCGAAAATACTGTACAGTTAGTGGTCACGCGCACTGGTGTACGTCTGGGCAGACAATGGTCAACGCAACTGCTGTAGGCTTTAAACCCACTTAGTATTATCTCGACGAAAATTGTTCAACAATCACCCGATTCGATTCCGAATTATTTGAAAAAAACATTGATCAAACTAAAGGACTTGTCTGGAAATAAGTGGAAAACAAAAATAAAAAAACTACGTAAATCCCAAGAAGTTTGCTTCGGAGTCTATGCCTCAAGACAAACGAACAACAATTAGCCTTATTTTTCAAGTAAAAACCACGCGCAGTTCTTCCCTAAAAACATTTTGGACAATTTGTTTTAAAGCCCCTTTCGAATGAAACCTCGTTTCTTCTCTTGACTGATCTTTGCAATTAGCATGGCCCAGAAACACTAAAATAAATAAGCCTTGCACGGCAGCTACTTCATGATAACGAAATCTTCCTCGGATGGAATACATATCACTGTTACAAGACGACGATCACGGCTGTAGCTATGCACCACCATGGCAAATTCCATGATGCAACTGGCGCGACAGCAGAACTGCTTGCTCTGAAAATGCTGTGTTCGAATGTCTCGCACTTCTTGCAATTTCCACGAGAACACCGGCTCCAAATGATCGCCTGCCTTCCATCGAAAACCGAAAACACGTCAAAAAACGCCCTGGGGTTTGAGTCGACAGAGGAAGTCGTTGCTTTGCAACGAAGCATCATCTCGATGAACTTGAACACTGATGCAAGCAAGGACTGAGGAACCACGCGACAGGAAAATTAAAAGTGAAGTGCTGTAGTGAGTGCACGTTACGAGCATTACTCCCCGGCGTTGCAGCTGCGTCAAGGCAACGTCAATGCGAGGTTAAAGGTTCGTCGTTAAGGCTTAGCACTAGCGGGTGTACCACACGCAACGTCAACGATACCAATTATAGCGACACACCGGCGATAATGGCGATCACAGTGCCAGCTGCGCAAAAGTAGCAGCTGCTCGTCGGTTCGCCTTGCGAGCGCACATCCACGACGCAACGCACACATTTCAACTGACATTCCGGGGCAAGCTTTCCTGCATTGCAAGGTAAAAACAATAGCATTTCCCAAAAGTGATTTTCGGCGCTGGACGGGGATTCGGAGCCGGAAACTTTTTTATCCGACTCAACTCCGGGGGCAGACTTCAAAATTTTTTGTCTCCGACTCCGGGTGGTTCAAAACTTTTGAACTCAGACTCCCGATAAGTTCTTTTTTAAATGAACACTCTGCTAAGCAGGTTTTTCCACCAAAGACTGCTGAAATCGATAACCTCTTTCCAAATCTAGGTGCAAAGCTGTAATTATAAACTGCTATCAGGAAGTACACTGATGAATACTTCAATGTAGTGTGAATTAAAAGGTCAACTTCCAGTGAATTAAAATTCTATTCTACAAAGTACACGTGTTTTCGCACTGCGATTAATTTACCAGTCGTTCTCAAGCATTGTGGTTTAATTGGACCAAAGTTTCTCAAAATGAAGTAATGCTTTCTGTGGAAGTACCTGTGGCAGATGCAACACAACATAAGAAGCTGCATGTTGTATTATTTTTGACATGCAGAAGAGCTAGTGGAACCAGCGTGCAATCTCACAACAATTCAACAATGTGTTTCCTGGGCCTAGAGATTCAGAAGGTACACGTATGAGTCAATTCTAAATAAATAAACACTTGAATGCGGGACGATTCAGTTTTCACTTTTACTAGTGTTATTAATGCAGTATTACTCTGCAGTTTATTTGTAAAGTTGTCATTAACTACTACCTGTAGAGGTTTGGCTCAAGCATTTGTTCTCAAAAACAAAATTGTTTCCACCAAGTCTGTTTACATCGACACTTGCAAGTCTGACTTCATTATGCATAAAGCAAAAAAGAGCCGTTCGACGCTAACTTGCGGTGGTGGGAGAGCAGTAACAATTTCTGCTACCTCTCGAATGATTGGAGAGCAGCGTTGTATGGCCTGGTGAACACACAGTTATGACTTAACGGCCGATTGTTTCCACTTCAGGCAGAAAACGGACGAAAGTCATTTCAAATCTGGCAGTTGCACCCGAATATTAATATGCTCCACTGATTCCAAGAGACTGCGCCTTTTTCAAACTTGTCGAGATGATTGCAAAGTTGAGCTCATCAGCATCATCGGAATTGGTGGACAAGGACACTGTAGCACATTCGTCGTTTCACTGGTCTCAATAAACCCATGTATCTTGAAAGCTAGATTGCAGAGGGTTTCGTTTGTACAGACGAGTTACTGATTTCTGTGAGGTGTGAGCTCTAAACATCAGCAAGCAAAATGCTTTTCTTAAAAAGTTTGCTTGTCTTAGATCCATCGATTTTTGCATGCTTTTTGCCACACTGCTGGATTTGTGTTGTGACAACCGCCGTAACAGATATTTCCATTCTTTAAAATATGTGCCCGGAGTTAAATCTTCCTGCATCCATTTTCAAGTGCACGAGTTTCCCAGCAAGTTCTTCCTACAGTGCTGTTTTTTGTTTCTGTGCCTCTTCTATCACCATATTTTTAATCTTGTATTTATTTTCCAGATAGTAGACTCCGGTTAATTCATCCTCGGTTAATACAACCAACCGCTTATTACATCGAAATTGGTTGTAATGGAATCTTCTTAATCATTTTCCATTATTAAAACTCCGGTTAATACATCCAGCCACCGCTTAATCCATCCACTTCAGATTCCCCATGCAGGCGAACTGTTTTTACTGCGAGCAAATAATTGCCTATTGCAAGTGCCTTTATGCGACAATTTGATCGAATAGGCCACCAGCTGCAGAGATGGAGTGCATTCAGCGATTCGTCTGGGGATTTGACGGAACTGCATTTGAGAAGATGGACATGCTTAATGCACTGAAGGCAGAAGTAGATGGCCATCTCAGAAAAACGTTTCCGCCTGAGCAAGCCACTTTGCGCAGCTTTACCAGTGCTGAATAAATACAGTACAAAACGTCAATTGCGTTGTTTAATTGCAGTTTTAGGAAAATCGGTTATACCACCACCGCTTATTGCATCCAAAATCGGCTGGTCCCAACGTGGATTTATTGACCGGAGTCTATTGTAAATCGAAAACTTTTGTGCTATCTCACTGTTCAGAATCTGAAATGTAGGTGTGGAAACATAACTTATTGTAACGGAGTTGTGGACAACCAAATCAATCATTCCTTTATGGAATTTAAGTGCACTCATGGCAATTGTAACTGTTTCACGTGAAAAAAAATTTAATGCCACCATTGCCTGATTAAGGGCTTACCATGTTCGAGTTGAAAGGACTTACGAGGTTCTTCTATTACCTTGTCGGATTCCTCAACTTCATTATTTTTCAACTACACGTGCTTTCTCTTAATGTGTGGCTTCAAATTACAGGCCTTTTACGGTCCACGATTACTTTGATCTACAGTTAGCATTGAGTCACAAGGTTTTTTTTCATCTCTTTTGCCAGTGCTGCAGCGGCAAATGTAAAACTTTTAATGATACGTACGAGTAAAATGTTGAAACATACAAGATGAAAGCACAAGTTGAGGCACAATTCTGTCACTGTCTGAGAGAAAAATAAGGAATCACGCTTGCGTATTGGAGCATTGTCACAGTATATACGCTGCAATTATTGCAGGGGCAAGACGAGTAAGAACACATCTATGAGCGCAGTTTCACAGCCACATCTTGTACACAATCAACAAATACATATGGATATAACAGAACGATGTGTAGCAAGCTACACACTGAATATATAGCGTTGTGGAAACATCTCATACACAAGAGAAATTCTAGGTATGTCTGGAACATTCAGATGCCTGCAACATATCCTTATGCATAACGCACAACCGTACTCTTTGCTCAGATAAGAACTTTAGATTTATCACGAACTGTCTTGAGGCGAAGCATCACAATTGCACTGTGACTACGTAACTAAATTTGGTTACATAGTCAGTTTTAAACGCCAGTTGCATTGACCACTCACAAAAAAGGTCACATGAAAACGACATTTAAAAAATTCAAACCCTGAGACATGATAGGGATGAAAAGCCTGATAAAAATTAAGAACATTTCGACATTCCAAGAGCAACTGCAACAAAACCCTTGTCCAAGCGCTCTGGTGGGCCGCGATGTTTAAGTAAAACGGCCATTGCCAAACGTTGCAGTACACCGTTGGTAACACCACCATTGTATCGCTGCGAGAACTTCGACATTGCTAATTTGTTTACAAAACGCGAACGTGCAGTCGCTGTAATCAAGAGGCAACAACACCTGTTCGTGGTATTGCTCTGAAGCCATGATATGCAGAGCTTGGCACATACATATGCAACAATTTTCGATCCCGTCGTTTGATTAGCCAGAAAGGTATTCCAACGAGAAAGGCTTTACCTTGACTGCACAGCTGGAGTCAGTGCGAGTTCCGCCCTAACCCAGTTAAGAAATTTGCTAGTATTCGCCGTTACTGCAACTTGCACAATGCCAACAGCAGTGAGGATCATTCCACTGAGGTATTAGTGACGGGGACTCTGATTGGAACGAAGCAAGCACAGTGAAGTTCTCATTTGTGTACAAAACCGCATGTTAACTCAATCTTTTCAAACATTCTGGTTTGTTAAACATTGGGTAGTCGAAACTTTTGTGTACTCTATCCCTTAACACACAAAACCGTTAGTTTTGAAATCTACAGAAACACATCTTATGATAACACAATGCACCAGCAGTGGAAGGCAAAGATGCTCTTTTTAAATTGATGGACACTAAGCTTAAGATATGCGCGAAGTTCCGCATGCTCTGTTGCAAGAACAATTTTAACTGCTCTAAACACCCATGCTGCACAAATACACTATGGAGCATCCGTACTATGACCAGTCAAGCAGAGTCTACCCAACTCCGAAGAAGGCAAGAATCGCTGATGTTCTAAGTACTGTGGGGTCGCCAGATTGCTTCAATGTCTGCTAAGTACGCAAGTGGAAGCGCAGGTCTTTATAAATAATTGAAACGCGTATTCCTTGGCTGCAGAGTTCACCAATATTGAAGACCCGAGACGACTTTATCCCCAGGACTCGCATCGGTAATTTCACGTCACCAACACTTGATAACTTTTTATTTCATTAAGAAAAACGTATTTATTATCTGTGTATGCTGCAGTCATCAAGCCACAGATGCTGTTCGATACAACGTTAATGCAGTTCAAGCATAATTGAAGTCAATCTTTTGAACGCGTGTCTTGCGGCAGTGTATGACTGCACTCGTCGAAAAGGCAGCAAAAAGCTGAATTGATGGTTAAAGAAAGAACTCAATTTACTCATTGCAGAACGCCTATTTGCAATGTTACTACAGGGGTGGGGTACCTATTTACCATCACGGGCCGTACCAATTGCGTAATATCACCGACGGGGTACAAAATTTTTCTAACTTTAGCTAATTATGAAACATACAACCAAGTACACATTGCTTTACTACTTTAAAACGCAATGAACCTGACGTGGGCCACAGTCAAATGATCATTCGGGCAGCAGATTCCTTACTGCTGCTCTACGTGTTTTGGAACTTGTTTATCAAAAGCAGTAGCACAGAATAACCACTATGAGAGAGGATGATCGCTTTGAGAACAGTGAGAGACTGTTCTGTTAGTAAACACGCTAAGTATACTAAGTTTTCAAAAAGCGGGAAGACGCAGAAGACTTTGGGGCTATTGTACAACGCCGGCAACTTTTACGAATGAGCTGCACACATGTTGCACTGCTAACAATCCTTGCTGCCAAGTCAAAACCTACCCTTAAAATCAATTCCCGCACTGTAAAGCGATCTTAGCAAACGGTCACTTGCTTGTCAGTTTCTGTCCACGTAAAATATGCTACGAGCTATGCGCATACGTCTTTTGGAACATTTCCGATTTCACTAGCAGCAGCAGTTTCAACCGTCAACTGGATCTACGCGAAGGCAAGGGCAGCGTGAAGATCACACCGAATTCGAATTCATAAGTGCCGTACAAAAAAACGCATTGGCAGTCTCAGCAAATGCCAAACCTACTTTGAGAATTTTTCCAAACCAGCAACAATATTATTGATATTAAAAAGTTACCTGACTTTTTTCGTTCCTTGCCCTCCTCACAACTACACTTTGAAACCGTGGACGTCACCAACACATTACATGTAATAATCGTGACCTTCACCCTTGGGAGACAACTTGTGCCAATTAGCAGGGTCGTCAGTAACGCACTGCTTAAGGCTTGTGATTGAGGCTGGCGTGTTCAACTAACCAGTATGTGACCTCAGTTACGCTACGCCACACACTTAGTAGCTTCAACACGGCGTTCGGACGTCAATAGTGAGGAAGTGTGTTGAACTGCTAAATGAGGTACAGGAAGTGAGCTAGCCAACAATATCTTTCCAATTTCTGATGATCGGTGGAAAGGCTGTCAGGCGCTACAGACTACTAGCGGTAAAAGTGTGCACGTTGTAATTCATGCAGCGCCGAAAACACCCACAATCAATAGACTAATTCCACGCCTAAACAACTCTATGAGCTGATCCCACACCGTGGCGAAGGCGCGTGCGTGGCATGTTAGTATTTAAAGCAACATCGCGGATCTTGGCTTCATTGCCGGCTGGTTTGATGGCAAACGGCCTTAGTTAGGCTGCAGGCTCTACTAAAATAGTACGGCTTGCAAAAACACCTTGCTAAATGCAATATCAAGAAATTGTCCGTTCGCAGCAACAACATAACCATCGTGCAAGTGGTCATCAAACAGAAGTCCAACACTCATACATGTACACCAGTGGATAGCTATAATGCTGGTTAAATCAAATCTTAGTTATGCGTCGACCTAAGAACGGTCAACAACAGTGGAAAAGGGAGCTTCCCTTCAACTTAGTTCTTTGTATGATAATAAAAACAGACAGGAATATGTTGTTACCGAAGTTAAAATCACACCCACTGCGCAGGCTCCAGCTGCGTAACTTCGAGGTCAGACTTGTCAGAACCCAGTAAACATTGGGAAAGTCACAACAGCGTAAGAAGCAGTTTGCTTGATGAACATGCACTTGGCTATCTGCACCGTGGAAGAAAGTCGGGTTCCTGAGACAACGTTAAGCAGTTGACACATTGGACAGGTATTCTACTACCCGTATCACCATGGTTTGCTTACATCATCGCTTAGTAGATAATAAATAATTTCATCACGATTCACTACAAACGAAATATTCACCACCTAACCGAAAAGCGTTAAGTTATATTGGATAAAACCGACGGTGAGATATAATTACAGTTAAATAACTACAATAGCCACATTCGCAAGGACGTTGCGCAAACGAAAAGAAAAAGCACCTTTTCACGAATACTGTATTCTTAAAATCGCGTTTAACTACAACAATGTGAGTTTTTTGCAGAATTCAAACGAGTGGGACTTCCTTTGCGGAACTCAATTGCACGAACCACAATACATGCCAAATGAAACACCTTCACAGCATAAAGATTAACAAAAGCGAAATATTTAAATCCTGAATTTCAATCAAAACGTTTCGTATGGAAGCAAAGCGATCAAAGTCGCTATAAGGGGCACTTGCTGCAATAATACAAAGAAAATTCCATGTGACTGTAATCATCCAGTGGCAAGATTCCACGATGTTTATAAACATCGCCCAAAAATGCACATTATTCATGTTATCCAAGTGCTGCAAGTGTTGTTACAAGTTCAATTTGGACAAACGACATTGCCAAGCCAGTTGTGGTATTGATAAAAACCGGTTATTGAACTCATCATAACTGAAGCTGAGCGAAATCAACTACATTTTGACAATGTAATTGCAACTATAATTGAGGTTCTAAGTTAGAATCCTTGAGCGCAAACGATTTTTCACTCCTGCTTTTTCAGAAAGAAACACCATCTATCTGCAAACGTACGTTTTACCACTGGCAAATAAATATCTTGAACCTAAAATACGGGAGGACACCATTCGACCAACAACAGCAAACATTTTTATCGCGATTCGAACATGGTTCGAATACACCCTTCAGAAGTTATCGAATATTCCCTTCAGAAGCACTCGATTTGCATAAGTAACATGCTGTTGGTTGCATGAGAACAAACCCAACATCATTGCAATGACTCTGCGCAGAAAGAAACTTAGGCAACGGGCTTATCTTATATAGCGGGTAACTACGTGTTTTGTGCATTCTTAATGCGTAATTTCAGGCAATTTCTATTCGTGATTCGATGTAACGTACTTGTTTGCAAACAGTCCAGCAGCAGACATGATAGCCTGCTGACGGTGGCTGTTTCCTGTCGCTTCTGCGAACGCTCAACGCGGTTGTTCACGTTATGCAGTACTGAGCCGTTTTGCGCAACGTTGTTCTAACTCCCATTCACGTGTATTGAAGAGTTTGTTGTATGTCTGAACATATTCAAGGGAAGCAATAAAACTTAGAGTGCTACTGAAGAGTTACTGATGGTCAAGGTGCTGACAGCTTTTAAACCGCCTGTCTTCGACTTAGCAACTTCAAGATGCCAGGCCGCTTAGTTGGGAGACGGATCCGCGCTTCTACAACAACTACATCGACCCCTTAACTTGTAGAGACCTCCGTGGAATCGTAGACCACAATGAGTTCCTCACAATCTTCTCTGACTGACACGCACGAACTCGAAGCAAGAGAATTGTTGCGAACGTAAACGAACGGCGAGTGCAGAATTAAGGAGAAAAAAAGCTCAAGCAGTTTAAGATTGCCTGAGCGAGGTGACTTCTAACGGAAATGCAGGCGATCACTCTTTACTCCAAGCAGTCACCTGCGCTTCACTGTTCATGTTTCTGCTATGGTAACGGAGGGGTCTGGATGAAACAGATGGGGTACGTTTTGCTTCTGGCAAAACGTTTTTACCGGTTGAACCGCTAGCTATCGTCATTTTCAGGAAGCACGACCGGATGCAGGTCGCGCAGGCGAACTCAAACCCATTGCACCATCGTTACTGAAAAGTACTACCCAACATGCGACCGCAATGACTCGTTTTTCCTATTTTATTTAAAGTTAACCCCTAGATTGGTGCAAGTCAGCACAAGAGCTGTGAAGGTGATAGCTATGATACATGCTTTCCGGGTGTGCCTGTGCTAGAGTTGATAGTACGAAAGATCACTGCATGGAATGTCAGCGCAGGGTCAGGCGCTAATATCAGTATCCATCAAGATGTCTCCGGAACAGTGTCGCAAATGGCACAACTTCACATGCGGTTCGACTAGTTTCCTAAAAGAGAAACACTCGAAATTGATTGAAACCGCTGAACAGACCTGTACTGGTACAAGATACTAAATACGTGTTAAGATCAATGCGTTCAAAACCTTCGCCCAAATGCACTCAAACCACAAACAAAAAAGTCTGCTGTAATGTTAGTCAAATTTGGACACAAATAAATTCTCTACAACCCGGCCTGCTGCGTGTCAAGTTACACAAATGGTTTGATTGTCTACATTCCACATCTACGCCTGATGATGTTTTTACCGTTCCTCCGTGCTGGTGTAACGTGACCTTGTGCAGTTCAGTGTGTACGTCCCACACATAATCGAATGATTAAAATGTTGATAGCTCCACAGCGGCAACCTTTCAAATCTGTGATCGTCCGGAGTCGCCTCTTGTTCACATATTTCGATAAGATCAGTGAAATTCAACGCAAAGAATCATTTACACAAGTTACTACAAGACCCAACTTACAGATAAACAGGATGACGGATGCTTGGTTAAACTGCATTTACAAAAAAAACGGTTTACATTCTTGTTCTGCGAGGCGTAGTGAAGTTCATAAACGTAACTGACCGCAAGCGGCGCGAAGCATGGACTCTTGTTTGAGTCAACAGTACGAAAATACCCAACTGTAAAATGTTGCGAGTGAATTACCTAACCGGGCACATAAGAACGCTATGCAGCGAATAAAACTCCCCTGACTTCATTGGGTGCCACCGATTGTCAAACACTTATAAATATAACTGAAACCTATAAAACGAAGAAATCGCTTGGACTAGGAAGCAGCAAGTGACCGTCTGGCTGAGTCATTCCATCGCGAGCACATTAGCTAAAAGCTCACAATGTCACTGAAATCTCGAATAGCTGACAACGATTTCGAAGCGATTGCACTCGGCCGATCATCAGCCAGGATGTCGGCATTTTCACCTGTCGCACGTTAATCGCAAACATCGCTGCGGGGGTCATTTGAATTTGTGCGATAACCACGCCATATTTCAGTAAATGCGCTGAAGTGAAGCACATATCAACAACGTTCGTGTCAACTCACAAGTTCGCCATTTTTTTTAAAGAGCGGCAAAAAGTTTTTTTTATCAGCGACGACCAACCCTGGATGAAATACTCAACATCGACATGGACGGGGACCAGTGGGAGTCATGGGTGTGCACACAACTTCCGAGGTGCGCAAACTGCGTATGTCAACCAGTGCTGGCGTTTTCAACCTGTCACTGCTTTGGGAGAATTAGCCGAAACCTCTGCAAACTGCGTCTCGAGCGGCACTAGCAACATTTCAAAACGAAACATTTGCTTAAGAACCACTATCAGCGAACCGCAACCATTGTAATGAGTAAAAATTAAAACAAAAACCAATAACGAATTTTCTGCGTGAAGGTATCACTATGTGAAATATCACGTCGTTTACACATCCTTATATGCATCAAACGAGACCCGTATGGAGATTGAGTATACACAGTGGAAACCNGCTTGAGGATCACCCCGATAACGTTGCCATCCTGCNATCACGACCACTTTAACGCGGCCCCAAACGCCTTCTTTATGTTAATGCATTGCTTTTTATTTCAGTAACGCGACCACTCCGGTATACAAACGGCGAACACATTCGAACTGTTACGAAACTGCTGACTGACTCCCACGTAACACGACAACATAGTCTATCGGTATAATCAAGTTTTCGGCAGCAACTAACATGTGTCGACGAAATGAAATCCTTTCTGACAAAAAAAATGCTCTGACTTCTGTGTACAAATTTGAAAACGGGCTGTGTAAACTGTTAACAGCTGCACTCCAAAAAAAAAATCGATCAAAGACTTCTTCAATAAATGAACATAACGCTTTTTGTTGTGTCGTAACGACCTGTGACTTGTAAACAACTTGTGTCAAATAAAACCTGTGCTTTATATTTACTCTAACCTCTGTTACGTGTACGTGCTGGCAGAATTGAAGTGATCGTGAAACCCTTAGGAATGCAGGTGTGATTACATCCACTGACGCGACCAACCCGCTGACACAATCGTTTGCATCCCATCCAGTGGGTCGTCGTGTTATCGGGGTTCTGCTGTATATATATATTTATCCTTTTAACAAAAGATCGGCTATCGACATCAACAGGGACTTATGGTGCAGATAGTTTCAGCACAATTTTTAGTCGCGTGTTCCTTGTGCAGCAAAAGCAACACTTGGCACCTGTTTCAACCATTAGCTTGCTCGATCAAACGACCCTGTTTTAATGAAAAACAAGCCCAAACATTTTCGTGATGTGTGCACCCCCTAATATTGTTGATTTACTCAACCAAGTGAACTAGTCAGAAAACGTTCTGGACGATATCCAAGCTACGCAGCGCCGCGATTTCGCCACTGAGCAGAATTTCTAACATGGAAAATTTCGTTATGCACAAGGAACATTCAACGAAGGTGCACACGCATTAATGAATGAGTTAAAACAGTGCTTGTCAACCGGGTGTATCGTACACCCTGGGTTGTACCAGAATTTTCCAGGGGTGTATCACCGTGATGGGGTGTACCAGATGTGTGCTCTTCAAGAGCAGTCAAATTGTTCCACATATGTCCTTTGCTCCAGCGCAGTGTGTTAACTTTTTATAGATTTTAAAACCGTATCTATCGGGGTATGTGTATTGTCTGTCTTTTACCGCCTGTTTGTTTGTAATGTTGATCAGATGACCATCACGCATTCTTCTTTTTTCTTTCATTGGCAACATTCGGGAATATGCAGGCAAGAAATGTTTGGGAACCATTGCTCTAGCTTGAATTTTTTATAAGCTAATGTACCAACCATCCTTTCTGTGCAATGATTATTGTTTTATTACAAGACACGTAACAATATTTTCCACAATACTTTTCA
>JGI24159J19872_10003981_pt1 | contig 18715 bp, 10 predicted proteins | sample Ectturendosymbi4_FD_19872 | JGI IMG/M metagenome (IMG submission 19872) | reverse complement strand
TGCAGTAATGCGTGAGGTGCTGATGTTCCCAGCAGATTGCAGCAGGCGCACCGGTATTTCCTTGATATCAACGTTCAACAAATTCTCCGGAGTTAGCTTGTATGTCTTGAAAAGCGGGTACGCGTTCATTACTGTAAGAGAGATAAAGTATACTATACTTCACAACACTGCTGTGACAAAACAACGGACGGCAAAATGGCTTTATATCGTGAATGCTGTTTTCCGATATGCACAAAATCATGGTGTTTAACTTTCTTTCGTAAGTTCTAGAGAGGAGATCACCCCCCACGGGATCCTCCCCTGGGTCATGTCATGCGCACTGTGGTGGAGAAAGCTTCACAAGTTGTGCAGAAATAGGCCCACTTCATCATGGTGCATAGATCCTCAAAGGAAATGTCGCAAAACTGAAAAAAGTCGTTTTCTATGACAAAGGCAGAAATTTAAAGGTTTTCAAATATTTGCGAAGCTGATTTTACCCTGCATGCTTGTGAGATGCCGGACCTCTCTCCAGTGAGAGGAAGAAAGTCATGGAATTCGGGCCAGCCTTGAGCTTGCAGTTTAGGCATGAGGACCTGGAGGCATATTTTGGCCTGGCTACATTTATCTACAATGAGTAACCTTATAAACTTCACAATCCTTTGCTACATTTCTCTTATCAGATGAATGTTCAGAGCCATTATCAGAAAGCGATGAAGACCTATTCAGTAGTACAGAATAGGATTAAGTGTTGCTAACACGAAAGTATGCAAGATAACTAAAACTGTCAGAATTGATGATCTGACGCTTTTTTCATTTCAGCAGTTTCGGTAAGCTAACTTTCCCAACCCTCGGCAAAGAGTTAAGTTTCATAGTTGCATTCATTGAGGACCCGTTTTCAGGGAATTGTCAGCACAGATGGTTTGTCGCAGATACATTGGAATGAATATAGCGTTAACTGGGTAAGTTCTACAGTATGAACATTTTGAAAACTTTTTTATTTTATGATCTCAATGAAGCGCAATCTTTTTATATTCTTCTCAAAAAGACTGGTTTGTGAGGAAAAAAAACTGATACAGGTTTTGAAGTGATTACAAACCAGTGCTCCAACTGTTGTTCACGGTACACCGTTTGAAAATGTCTCTGCATCACGGTCATCGCCAACTGGGCCGTTGTTGAGTGTACCACCATTCGCACTTGTTGCCTCCAAACATTGAAAGGGTGTGATGACATATATTTAAGGTTTCGCTGAATGTGGCCGGAACTTATCCATTTTTAGTTACCCACCATTAACCTAAGCTTGGTAACCTCTCCTGTTCAGCATCCATGAGCTATTTCCAAATTTATAAGCCAGGGGCGTGGTGCAAGTTTAACCATTCCGGTAATTAGCTCCTGTGATGGCGCTGTTGCTAATGATGCTGCATCAGAAGCTTGTGCAGTTGATTAATTGTCCTCCTTTCCCTTGCTATCACCTTCTGCAGATCCGTTAGAGTCGCGATATATACATTTACATTATTATATTATATTAATTAGTTATTTATTTTTGATGAAACAGAACAAGCTATGAGCATAACGTCGCGCAGGCGTCAGTCACCCTTGAACACAAACATCAATAAGCATGAAAACAGAACATTAGATGCGGATAAAAGCACAAATTTGTAAGAATTTTAAAGCAAAAAATATGCGATGTTTTCGGGTCGCTAGCAGCATAAATACAATTTAAGAAACTATATTTTACGAAGAGTAAACAACGACAAATCTACGTTTAGCAGAAAATTGACGTTTTATCTAACAACAACTTTCACAGCAACCCTTGGAATCGTTCCTTGTCCAAGTGCCCCAGTAATTGTCCATTCTATGGTTTAGTTGAAGTTTTTGTTTGCATCAATGATTAGTGCGTCTATCAGAAAACCGCGACTAGCGCAAAAAGCAAAATTATTGAACGTTTTAAAAATAAAATTTTTCAAGCACCATATTATAATATGTGAAGGAGGTTTCCATTTCGAAGCCACCTACAGATCGGATAGCAGTAACGACGCAAATTGCAATGCAGACATGCGTAAATATTCAGTTTTTTCTTCGAAATTTCGTGACAAAATCTGGTCTTTTGTCGATGATCTACTGCGTTGCTGCAACTGCAAAAAATGTAAGAATATATGAGAGCGTCATTCAATTACTGATTGAGCATTTGCTAAAACAAACGAAAGGGGTTTGTGCGGTGATAGTCTTGTTTTTACGAGAAAAACAAGCACTGTACCACAGTATTGACGAAGCTGACGTACCCCAAACCATGTTGAGATTTGCTCATGAATCGGAAACAAATCAACTATTTTCACTGCAACAGAATGACTATTCAAAGGTCAGGGTCCTGCACAGATTAGAATAAATTGTGAATGTGTCAGACTAAATCCGAGTCATCGCACTAAGTTCAAGTCAGTGTCGGTGGAGTAGATTCCAATTCGAGTTGCAAGTTGCTGTCTGGTCGTGTCTAGTTCTTCGTGTTTGCTGTCGAGTTATTTTGAGTCGACAAGTTTTGACTAGATGGGTCGGGTTGGAACACCAGCGGTTTTCACGAAAAAATACCTGAAAGGTCAATTCATTCCAAAGACTTCTAAAAATTATTTTCTTTTTTTTTGCAAAAACAGTGAAGAGCAAATAATTATTTTCGCCTATAAAATAACTCAATTCATTTCGAGTTTTTTGAGTAATTTACAAACTAACTCTTTTCGAGTCAAGTTATTTTCTCACAAACTGGCTCAAGTCATTTTGAGATAATCTGAAACAAGCTCGTTTCAAGGAATCCACTGCAGGTACATTTCTGCGATGGTGTAATAAAACATTTTGAAACGTTGACATGCCAGAGACGTGAAAGCGTCAAATGCCTTCAAATTTAGCTTAAATTGCCGAAGTAAATATTTTTATACAGCAGTGTTGCTTAAAGTCTACTGAATGTGCAGCTCGAAGCGTTTTTAATGGAATGAAGGTGGCTAAATGTTTAGTGGTTGCCATATGATACAGATAAGGGGCTCTGCACAAGCTTAAACCTAAAATACAGTAGAATGTCAAAAGCTGTTGATGCTTGGATTACAACCATTAGCAACTCGAAAGCGTTGTCAGCGAGGTTTAAAATTTCCGAAAAAACGGTCCGAACAGTTTTCGATTCAAAATTACTCTTCAGCTTAGTACAGTGGCGCACAACTTGTGGCCATACCTTGAAGAGCCTCATAACTTATGACCCCACCTGATGGCCAACACAGGTAAGTATTTCTAGTGCAAGCTGAAGAAGACCATATATTTCCGTTTGTGGTTTGAGCTATAAACCATTGTTTCTGTTTAAGCTGCCATCAAACATTACCCGTTCTGACCATAGAACTCCGAGAAAAATATGGCTACGAACACACGAATCCTGTGGCGAGATTTCAGCATGGAACAGTGGTTGCTTTAGGTAGAAAGACTGTCAGAGATAAATTATCTCGGAGTTAAAAAAAACGCGTTGTCAGTGCATCTTACTGAAAGAAAATGGCAATAGTTTGCCTCAGTCAAAAGGTTAACGATTCTGTTTAGTATATGTGAAAAAGTTGTTATATTCTAGTGAGAGGAATCAAGCAAATCTTACTGTAGTTGAGTGTTGAAAGGGCTTTACATTTCAGATATTTAAAATTAAAAGTGCCGTTGCAAAAACATCAGCGACTCTTGTTCAAACGTCTAGAGGTGAGCATGAGAATACCCCACCCGAGCGGCGTGGGAAATAATAAAACCAGGTATTTGTTGTCTAGGGCACTGGTTGCTGACGCCCAGGAGTTGGTCAAATAAAAACGTGGACGAAACTGCAAAGTCGTGATGACGGCGGGAAAATTGAGGTAATGTAATAAACACGTTTGCCAATTTTGATATTTCGGATATTTCCAAGGCACGGACAGATCTTGCGGCATGGAGAAAACGGCGAACCACGAGCATAAACGTAGCCAGGAGGGGCCAAAGAGGCCACGCCCCCGAAAATTTCTAGCATAACTTGTCGTTTTGTGGTTTGGGAGGCGATGTCCCTAGCCAAATACTGTTGCTTGCTTAAATTAAAAATATTTGGCCCCTTCCAAACTTTTGGGCCGGCTATGCTACCTTCCTCGAGTGGTGACAGAAACCACGGAAGCAGAATTTTTTCAGGACAAACGCTTTTTGCTCTTTATCAAACGCTTTCCCACAAGCATGTGATTGCAAAATATTACAACAAAAGCAGTGACAAGTTACAAAATCCGGGAGGAGTAAAAAGATTGCTTTCGCTGTACAATCTCAGTTATGTACAGGACACGGCTTACTCGCTCGAATGACTCGCTCTGCATGTAGCATGTTTTGCTTGAATATGATAAATACGCTCGGCAGACAGCTGTAAGCCATGGGGCATTGTAACTACCAAAAAGTTATACATCTACATTTAACGGCTAGTTTCGGCTGCTCTTCTGCGCTAGAGCATTATTTTGTAAAAGTTTATGTCGCTCAGATCACATACTAACAAAAAGAAAATGCAAAACAAGGAACAAAAAAACTCAAACTTTCAAAGAGCAAGTACGAGATTGTATGAACAAATCCTGCTTATCCCAAAATTTGAAATAGAGTAACCGCTGGTTTGGGCAAAACAGTTGTAATCGAGCTGATTTTCAACACTCGGTTATGGGTGCCACCCGCATTGGTGGTTGCGCCAGAGACCGATTTTCAGGGGGTACATGCCCTCCTAACTTATGGACAAGGAGATCACAGTACGTCATGTTCTCCCAATACTTTGTCATAAAAATAATGTAGTTGTACAAATTTCGTGATAAGATGACTGCTGCAAACCCCCAGTATAAAGCTGGGGAATAAATATGAAAAATGGACATTATCATTGGATAACCTGTACAAGACCCAGTGTACAGATTTACAATAATTCCATGATGTAACTGCCAATTATTTGATTCTCAGAGATACATGTTCATAATTTCACAAATTCTACTTTTGATGAATTGTAGTGTTTGTTTTATCTACTTTTACAAAGAACTCTTCAACTGCTAATACTAAAGTTTTGTGTACTTAGTAAAGAAGCAAATACCTAGTAATTATTCTCAAGTACAACAAGACGAGCTCTAGCTTTTCAGCAAGCTGGTTGAGGAATCTTTTGCTTGGTTCTGCTTTCATCTTTTTGCGATGATTCAAGATTATAGGTATCATTCAGCAATAAAATAGTTAAGTCAGAGCAGTGACCCACTCAAGCGATTTATTTGCGCAAGAAAACTAGTTTCGTGTTTTTTAACACATCTTCAGTTATATGTGCTAAAAATATTGACCGGTGCACTTTTTTTTCATACAAAACTGGTCTGGACTAACCGTTTTGCTTACCATTGCATGTGGGAGTAGCCTGCACAGCCAATCCATTCTCCAGGCACATGTTTCTGCCTATGCCGTCTAGTTCAAAGCCGGGGGCGCACCTATACTCGAAAGGCGTGTTTAATGGTATTTCAGTCACTTGCATTCCGTTAACATAGAAATATCCGTTCGTCAAGGAATGCGCGCAGCGGCTCGGTAACGTTGGGTTGCCCCCACCGACTCCTGGCACGTTGTATTGGGGAGGTGTTGTGGTTAGATAAGGCTGGGCTGCTTGGCCTGTAGAAAATAAACAACGGCCTGTTAATGCAAAAAAATCCCGAGGTGCTTATTGGCAACAAGTCCGAAAAATAACAACAAAAGTTAGAAATTAGTTTTCATAAATACCGTATCAAGGTGCAGCATGCAGTGTTCATGCAAAGTACCTACATTCAAAATTATTTTCTTAAAATTCATATTCAGTTAGTTGCTATAAATTTGGCGTCCTGGAACAGAGTGGTTTCTTTCTTCAACACGCCAGTAGTTAAACCGACGTGAGACAGCGCTTATTGCATGATATCAAAATAACCTTGCAATCCCAATGCAAGCTTTATATGAATCGTTGCTTTTTGTCGAAAAACATGTTTCTTATGTTCGCATGCTTTATAAGTTGCTTAAAAAACTCCCAGAAAAAACTCAAAACAAATCTTATTTCGTAATTTTAAAACATTTAATATCTCATGTAAGTTTGTGAAGTCAACTTTTTGAAAAGTGTTCAGTTGCCTGATGTTACGTAGTAGCAAAGGTGAAAAACAAAATACTGCTTTTTGAAAACGAAGAAGCAGGTTACATTGTTAAAAATTCATTTATCCCTGCACGATTTTTGTGTTCACAAGACGTAACTTTTGTGTTAGAGTAAAAGATGATTGCACTAAAATTTATTGCTGTTTTGTGTAAGTGTGGCATGAACAACGACGCAATATTTTGCAGTAAGTATTGGAGGTCCTTGAGTGCGACAGCATTGTAACTATAATTTGAAACCAGCAAAATTATTTCTTTACAGTTTGCAATAAGACAATTTTGAAAATGCCTGTTTGATCCAAATGTTTTTGATAGCAAAGTGAAAGTTCTATCAATGTGCAAACCAGTTCCTTTATTTTCAAATGTTTTCCAAGGAGCATAAATTAAGGTAATTTACTTATTTGTAATCTAATATAAGCAATCAAAATATCGCTATTGTTTGCTTTGTGACTACTATCAATATTTACAAGCCAGGCCCGTAGCCAGGTTTTTGAGGTTTGGGGGGAAAATACATTTTTAGGAGGGCAAGATTTTTGTTTTTGTTAGATGTTTTAATAAAAAAATTCTGAGCAAAGCAAAATTTTGGGGACACAAAAAAGAATTGGGGCCACTTTGTCCCCGAATGCCCCCGTGGCTACGGGCCCGCGACAAGCACTGCAAAATCAGGACAGTGGTGAGCAACAAGAAAACAAAAAGCTTAAATCGCGTGTCGTACCTTTTTTATAAGAATCAGTTCAAGATGCACTGTTTATTTATACTTGCTTCACATGTAACTGTAAAAGTAATCCGTGAACTAACTGTGAAGTTGTTCTTATTTTTTTTTCTTTCATATACTTTTCAGCAGTACCTGAGATACATGTATTTAAAAACTATAACAATCACACAATATCAATATTGCAATCCTAAAAATGCATTGTTACTCACTCTATTTTTCCTCCGTCGAATATTATTGTTTAAATTTGATCCATGATTTAAATATCCCGTAACTGTTACTGTTGCTTTAAGACTGAGCTTTTCAAAATCTGCATCCGGCTGAATGTACCTTTTAATTGCAATGGACTTTAAAAATGTATCTTCTGCACTTCAGGTGTTCCGAACTCTTTTACCATTTCTTGTGCAGGTAGATGGTTGGTGCGCTGGTTGCGAAGTTAAATAACGTAGTACTCGTCAAAAATTTCTTTTTCGTTATCACCATGTAGTGAAAGATACTGACTGATGAAGTCCACCCCATACATTCTCTTTTCTTGATTTAAACTTGGGCGAAACGTGCATAATGTTTCGTAGAATTGCAGTCCACAGTTTTGGTTGGACTATGTCATTTGGCAGCCTTCAACCTCATTGTTTGCAATGAAGTCCCACCATGTTGTTGCTTTCTGACACGTCTGCTGTATATTTGTATATGCTGTCACATATCCAGTAAGATCAGGGTCTAAACTTTTAATGCAATCAAGATTTCGTGCGCAAGCATGCGGATGAGCAATTACCTTTTATTTCGTGAAGAATAAATACTATTTGAATAAATTGTTCGCACTGGATGAGTATCGATGAGTATCATCCAAAGTCTAGCTGAATTCAAGATGTAAATTCTGCTCCTACTGGATATGTGTGGGAAGCTTTGCTGACAAGCGTCGAGCTTTATAACGCAACAGTTTTTATATGAACCAGTCGTGTACGTTTGTGCTTATACCTTCTGTTTTCCGAAAAGCGGTTTTCTGACAATAACAAGACCACGCTTCTGCTTTGCCTCTTAACGACACAATTTCTTGTTAGAAAAGAGCAGGACTCATGATCACGCAGACGTCAAATTTCTGGATAATTTCGCCGCTGTAAATCAATTCACGCTAGTAGGATGTGACTGATGAACCTTCCATGTCCTCAATACTAGAAAATGTCTAAATTTGCTGTTAAAGGAATCTTGAAGCTTCATATTTGCACTCGTTTTGACACTTCAACATTGACTTTTCGAATCTGCTTATTTGGCCGCGAGTTTCCAATATTTGTTTGGTGTGTTTTCCACAAATTTCAAAAAAATTTCAAATTTTGCAGATAACTCGTTAAGACAGAGGAGATGTGAAATTTAATAAGCAATAAATTAAATATCGCTTCTCCTCGCAGTGTTGATGACATGCAGTTGCGGTCTCTGTAAGGACTGAGCGTTTGTCTAAGTCTTTAAGTAAAAAGCTGATGCTGATTATCATAGAAAATTGAAATGACATTTAAACGCAGACTGCAATCTTCAAACACCACTTTTTTATTTTTAAGTTTGATGGTTTTTACAGGATTAATATGTTTCATCTACGTACCATTAATGTTCTACAAAAATGTCAGTATGGTGTTGAAGCAATCACCGCATGCAATCCCACTTTTTATGTTTTATAGGGCTGTAGATTGTGAAGGATGTTGATCCTGCACAGTGGTTTAGTGAAGATATAAAACAACGTGATAATGAAATCGTTGTTCAGACAGGATCATGCAACTATTTTCAGGGAATGGTGATGGAACCTACCTCAACACGACGATTCACGTAAATCACCTCAACTTCACAAGCTTTCTAGCGCGCTAATGAAATTACAGTAGAGTGAAGAACAACACCAGAAATGCCTATGTTTCTAGGCTCAGAACTCATCAAAGCAATTAATTATTATCAAATTCATGTTTTTGTTGTAGGAATGGGTATCACAAAAAACTGCTGCAATTTTCTGTCTATAAAAGCCAGCAATCTTCACATGAAAGAGGATAAAAATTTTAAAAAAGAGGGTGTGCGCCAAAACCTCCAATGATCATACCTCGTATGCGGCATGCTGATCATAAGCTGGTGGTTATTAGCATGTTGGCCTGGTTATAACAGCTGAAAAATTATATAAGGCCTTTTTTTGTTCTCAAAACGATAATAATTGATGAAAACGTAAGTTGTTTCAAGGGCTCAGAAAATTAAATAGTAAAAGAAATGGTTGGAAAAGACATGACCACCTAAACTTAGGAGTGAATTGAATTGGTTCAAACTTTTTTCAATTTATGCGGTTTTCTTCAAGCAGGAGCGTATATGTGGGTCGAGGAGGATCGATGATGCTTTGCTGCACATTTGCTCCAGGCAAACAGATTTTGTCACAATTGTTTTTTACAAATTTTATGCCGTCTTTGTTTGAGGAAAATGAAAAGGAGAGAAGAAAAAATATTCTTTGGTGTCTACTTTTGGTCGTTGCTGTCCGTGGCCACAAGTTACAACTTAAAGTGAAATGAAGTCACATTAACTTTTCCTTACGAACGCCTAACGTTTACTCGTAGTGAGAAAAATATGGTCATATAGTAAATCTAGTTATATCGTGGTGAGAAGTGAGTAACAGCGATCGCTAGGTCATTGCTACTTGCTCAAAGATCCTGTCTGGCCACTAGCGAAACAACCCATTGGGTGGCTTACGTATGCATTTAGGGACGGCTCCAAATACTGTTCCGTCATCCTGACAGAACCTCGTACCAATACCCTCGAGTCGATAACCTGGCCGGCAATCGTACACAATCAACTCAGACGCTTGCCAGGAAGTTTGGCCCTCAGGTCGCACAAAACCGTTTTCAGGCACTTCGAGGTTTGTGCAAACACCCGACGGCGAAGCAGTCGATGTCATCTCTGCGCAGAAAGGCTTTTATTAGTAATGACAAACTTTGTTATAGTCGGTTAATTAGCGGCAAAGGTTATGACGAAAAATCGCATGCTGGGATCTGTGTTAGGTGTTGCTGCAGCGTTAAACATGCACCAGCGAATGCAGGATCAGCAGTTACCATAAGGCAAAGATTGATGAAAGAGTTTTTGCAATCGATCAAACCTGCAGTGAAACTGGAACAATGGCAAGAGTGTGAAACTTAGTTTTTTGACTGTAAATGTTTTACTTTAAATTAAACCCGTTTTACTGCTTCTTATTAATGAGAACCTAGGTAAACATTTAAATGTAGTTCATTAGTCAAACCACAGATCGAGGAACACTGCGCAACATCCATAATCACACCGTCATGTCAAGGTATAAAGTTAATAATGAGTTTTTCGATAGTGATCATTAAACAAGCAAGCTTGCATCATAAATTTGTGCTGAGACGTATGTGAGCATCACAAGAGTGTTATCAGTTGGGCCACATGTGTTTAAGTGTTGTTAGTTTGGTTACTGATCAATGAAAGATCTGAGAAGAGTTCGATTATGAGCTTCAAATACAGCTGTGATGATATTTGCCCCTGTTTGGTTGTTGATCAATAAAAGATCTGAGAAGAGTTTGGTTATTGATGAATAACAGATCTGAGAAGAGTTTGACTATGAACTTCAAATACAGCTGTCTGATATCTTCCAGTCATTTCTTTAGCAAACAAATATCAACAGGGCAATTTTATTTGCAATAAATTTTTATGCAATGTTTAAACGCACATAGTTGATAACTCGACCTATTACCAACCAAGGAAAAAGCCAATACATGTGAGAATAGTACACGTCCAACATCTGCCCAGCCGTAAAAAGCACCGGCCCTGCCCACAACAATTGAAACTGCGTTGTTAAACACATTTCTCGCAAAAAGATATCTCTTAATCTACACCGCAGCACTGTAGATTGGTTGGATGATGCGTTTATGCGAAAGCGGCGGCACAAAGTCTCAAGCATGCATCAGGAAAGTCATTTATGCGCGATGCAAGCGAGCGTACTTTGCAGGGAAATCCCCCAGGTCTTAACGCACGCGTGAACATGGACACGCGGGGACGTCGAAGAACGGGGTCATAGCGGGGGAAAATTTCCCCCTGACCTTTCAAAAGGGGGGAAACGGTGGCGGAGGTGCCTTTCATAATCGTAAAATAGGTAATTTCATGGATTATTGTCAAGATCGACTTGAAACAAATTTATTGCAGCTATTCACACACCCAGGAAATTAATAATGGTTTTCTATAATTTATGTTATTATTTTTGAGGTCAACAATGTTGATGAATAGAAGCAAACGTAATTGGTAACGANTCGTTTGTCTCTTACAAGTTTCCATTGCTCTCAACTTTTATTTCTCCCCTGCCCTACCGCTGTTCCGGCGTCCCTGNGGACACTCTGGCCGGACGCTTATGAGAATGCTTGGCCTTTACGCGGAAACATCCCAGGTTACGCACAATTGCACATTTATTATTATCTTGAGGTATTTCTTCATCAACAGTTTTTTATCATTAGTGGAAGCAAAAAAAAGTTTATCATTAAGACGCCTGAAAACTATCGTTACCAGCGGGAATACTCTTGCTGTCTGTTAGCTATATGCTGTTCTCACTGAATGACAACTACCTGTGGTTTCATCAAGTACTTGCAATACAAATCTTTATGCGAGCAATTATTTTCAATACAGGAAAAAATTGGACATTTAACGCTGTAAAAATTCCAGGTGTTTTAAAGTTTTAAACATAACACCACCATTAACCTTTGAGAAATCTTTGGAGGCAAAATCACAAACTGATTAACCCTGTTTGGGCTATAATAGCTATCCTGCGCAAGAGCTAAAAATTACGAAAATCAACGAATGATCGTTGATCTGATGTTAGATATAAAATGTTACAGAGTTAACTTTCAACAAAAAGTAAAAATTATTTTCCACCTCTTATGTCAAATGAGATAGGTAAATTGCCTGAGAGTCGTGTACGAAACGAATGTTCACAGAAGAATTTCTATAACTACTATCACCAACTTAAATACACATTACATTTTTACAAGGACGTTGATGCTGATATCAGCCAAGATCCGCTACGTTGAATTGACCGAATCCTGGAACATTGACTTGCCCTGACGCAGAAACGGTAATCAGGCCAATACCAGGTACATTAATTTGAGCAGGTCCTGTAAAGTTAGCTTGAGTCAGAGACTGAATGTCAAATGGTCCAATTCCCGGAATGTTAACCTCACTAGCCCCTTGACTGCTACCGCCGCCAATCCCTGCAAGGTTAATTATCTGACCAATTCCAGCAGTGTTAGTTTTGTCAGTTCCTCGGTTTCCAGTGTCACCAGTTTCCAAAACAGCTTGCACAGTTGCTGGAACGTTTACTTCAGCAGTTCCTTGAACATTAACTGCAAAAAATGAAGTTATCGAAAATGTCTCATTGATGGAGAAGTTTTTGGAGATGTAGGCCTATACTTGCGTAAACCAAATGACAGATTTTCTGTTTAACAGGGCAAAGCGTATTTACTAAGTTCTCTAAAACCTATGTTTAAAGATCACAAGTTTACAAAATTTGCATGATCAAACTAAACACGTTTTCGTATCAATCGACCGTTATTTTATGATTAAAAAGGTTCCGGGTTTGCACTGGCGATTAAATTGTGCCTAGAGTTTCTTATTTTATCTTTATTCGAAATTCTCACATCTCTACATCAACGTTCCCCAAAGCTGTGCCCGCATGCGTGGGCACAAAAATTTTGAATGGCGCGCACAAACAAAATCGAAGTGTGTACGTCGGTTCAACTGTCAAACATTGAATTGCTTGCAAATAGCGTTACGTTTCTCATGATGTGGCGTTGAAACTGCCTCAACAAAGCGATAGAGAACTTGTCCTGCCATTTATGCAGGGGTATAATGGGGTAGGAACGGCGTTTCCATACCTTTTTTTGATGTGGGAACGCGTTTCCACACCTTTTTGCACTCCCACACTTTTTGCACTAGAAGGTTACATTAAAACATGGCTGCGATCTCACAGATGTGCTAGCTAGCCACACGCAGATTCTCACTGCTGGTCAAGAGTCTACAGTGAATCCGGAATATCCAGTGTGGAAAGTCATGTAAGCGAATGCTCACTTTATGCGCTCTATTTAGTGTAGTCTTCCTTTTTATTTGATGTGGAAACGGCGTTCCCATTCCCACACCTCTTTTATAGCACCACACCCCTGCATTTATGTATCATAGTACCTGAACAATCGCAGCCCGCATATAGTGCCGGCAGTGGCAGGCGCTAAGTATTAATCTGTTTAACGCTAACANTGGTGTATTGGAAATTTCAGTGGGANAAGAACCACTATAGTGTTATTTTATTGAAGCAGCCACAAGACACCTCCAATTATCTTATTTTACACTAACTCATTCCCAACCAGAGCCCCGCTGACCACTGACTGCAAAGGTCAAGCGAAGCTGTAAGCTATACCGGAAAAAATATAAAATGTGACGAAAGAAAGTTAATCGCTGGTTTGCGAAGTAGGATTTTTACAAACATCAAACACGCATGTGTTTAGCTAGGGATGGGTAGCCTGTTTTCGATCACGGGCCGCGTGAATTGTGGAATATCGCTGGCGGGCCGTAAAAATTCAGAATTTTTTCTCATTTTCAAAACTACAACAAAGTGCACCTGTTTTTTAATTTGGCAGGGAAACCCAACATAATTTGGTTACGAAGACTCTGAAGCGGTCAACATCAAATGGTCACGTGGGATACAGGTTTCCCACCCCTGGTTTAGACATTAAAGTGGTTTTACGCCAAGTAACAACATATTTCAACTGGTCGAATCAATCACTGGTCACGAAGAGAATACCAGACATGAGAAGAAAAACTTTCGCTGCAAGCACGAACATCGGCACTTGTAACAGTGAAGCTTTCAACAAATTGGGTTGAAACGAGCTAAACTGCTTAATAGGCATGAGAAGAAAAGAAACTAGACATGAGAAGAAAAACTTTCACTGCAAGCACGAACATCGGCACTTGTAACAGTGAAGCTTTAAACAAATTGGTTTGAAACAAGCTAAACTGCTTAATGTCAACGGCTCCAAATAGACCTACAGAGCATATGAAATTCAACTTAAGCTAGCTTTCATCGAATGTCAAAGCAGCGTCAGATCGTGGTTAACCACTTTGTCTGTTGCAAATGAAACGTGATAAACTAGAAAGGGTGTTTGAGATATCTACCCAACAAGCTGATAAACATAAAGACTACAGGACGAGGATCAACCACCACTGCTTGTATCAATCAAAAGAGTTTTCAGCCAACTGTAGACAAGTGTGCATGTTATACCAACACTCCAAACAAAAGTCAAACAATCATGCGGTTTGCAAGGTGCTTTAAAATTGATATTTATCATATCAGTAATGATTAAAGAAAAATGTAAGCATTGGCGTTATTTATTTCCAAAAAAATCATGAAAGAATAAACTGCAAAAATGTTTCAGATAAGATAATCATCGCCTAAGACTTTATAGTGATGTTGAAATAATGAAAAAATTTTACATCTCTGAATTCTGTTAGCCATATTCACCCAGTTGTAACATGCAAGTATTCACCCAGGGAGGTAAAATAAGGCTTGTTTGCTGTAAATGTTATATCAAATTTGAAGTACAAATATCAGATAAAGAAAGAGTAAACAGATGCGAACTATGGATATCATGGTTCGATCGCTTACAGTTCATGCACCAGGCATGCAAAGCTGTAGCCTTAACCTTCCACTGGTTAGATAAATGTTGCGGATTTGAACGTATCAACAAGACATTGAAACTATTAATGAACATAAGACGGACAATTTCTGTTTTGCAGCTTTCGGTACTCAGGTCAGAGTGCTGTTTCAAACATATGATTTCCAACTACCATTGCTGCCGTGACAAGTGCCTGTCACGTCATACCCACTGAAACTCGTACACTGCTTGCGTTGGCTTTCTGTGAGCTATAAACTGAACAATTGCCAGTCATTATGAGCAAAAATTTCTGTTAATGTAATACAACTAAAACGATTGTCCTTCTTACCGTTTACATTCTGCAAGATATTAACAGCTCCTGAACAAAGCATGTTTGCTGCAGCGCAAGTTGAGACAGGGAGCGATGCTATAGAGATGACATCGAATCACACCTAACTTAGGGTAACGGTGGTAAAGGTCGTGAATGCCCATGTTGTTTTCGAAAATCCACGTTAAGAAAGCAGCAAGATCACTGCAATTCAATTTGCAATGCACTGATGATGATAACAGGAGTTATCGAAACGTCTGCAGTATGTAGTTGATATCGTTTTCATTGGCCGTGATTTTCATTATAACGTGTTAAGAAATTCCATAAGAAATAGTCATAACATTAACAACATATGAGTAACTGCCTAGAAACTGAATTTAAAAACTGTCAAACTAATGACCAGTAAAACATGTTTTTTTCCAATGCATGTAAAAATTGCTTTGTCTTCCACGGGAAAATTAAACATTTGCAAGAAACTTATAAATTCCAGCTTGAAGTGGAGTTTAAGCAATTTTCGTGGTAGCCTCCATATTTGTCGCTATCGTAGAGAAATTCTGTTGAAATTTATTTTGCACTTATGGCGGCTTTTTCGTGTTTCTAAGAAGTCTTTTAAGACGATTGGTTTCAATTTGTAATCTTATCTGCGTGTCTTACAGTAGCCAGAAATTTCGGATACAGAACTCTGAATTTTGCTTTTGTTTAACCTTCGTAAATTCAACTACATAAATGACTTCACACTTCACTCACGTATGCACAAAGGAGCGGGGGCCGAGAACATATAATCAGCCTGACAGAGTGCTGATTCTGCTCCAACCAGATTGTATCCCGCATTGCAGTTGTAGTATATTCTCTGATTGACTGGATAGACAACACGCGCACTTAGGATTTGACCGTTTACTGGAGGGTTCGGTGCTGTACATCCTGAAACCATTGCTGGTCCAGGTGTGTAGGATGGTGTTCCCTGTGGAGGAGCTTGGCCGCCAGCACCTGAATAAATTATAAGCCTTTGGTGGAAACGTATTCAAATGCAAAAGCACCTACAATAAATCATTCATTTCAAAAGAGCTGTAAAAACAATGTTTTAAAATTAATGTAAACGATAAATAATCATTTTTACAACAATTTATCAGATGAGCCGCATGAACGTAGCCCATGTTACGTATGCAATGTATTGAGCAGTGGTGCAAGAGTTGGGGGTGCAAGGGTGCAAGCACTCCCCTTAAGGTTTGATTTGTCAAAAATTTGGGCAAAATTTCAAATATGTTGAGCAAATAAGCTTCGACATTTTTTAACAATATTGATAAAATTACGTTTTCTTGTTATTGAGTGTATAAATAAAAGTTCATTGTGTCATAGAAAACACATTAAACAAATATAAAATCTATAAACTGTTTCTAGCAACTTCGTGTTTTGGTGAGTTACTGACTCATTCGAAAGTTTAGCGAAAAAAGGCATTACATTTATGTGCTTTATTAATTCCACACTGAAGAATAGAGTATGCTGCAGGGAAACTACTTTATATTTGCAGAAGCCCATGCCAAGCAAGTTCAGAAAAACTTTTATTTTCAATTTTAACTGCAGTGTTTGGATGAATACATTTTGCCATAGCCTACTGTTTGTCGCATATATGTGGAGTTGAACATTAAATGTGAGACTCATGGTATAGTCATAATATAAATAACATGATACAAACCACATTTATCACATATATGTCTTCAAAGAAGGAAGCAGCTTTTGGCCTATCTCAGCGAGGTGTGATGTACCTTGCTAACAGCAACAGCTAATGTGAATGGAAAACCTCAAAACCGTGAGGCAAATGCTCAAGAATACTGAACCAGTTAGCTTCTGACAATGTTCTTGCACAGCCTAGCATACTTTTTTTCAGTTGGGTTAGAGTCAAATTTCAAGTACACAATTTTCTATTTTCAAGTCTATGTCAACATGATAGATGAAAATATAATGCACCAACAGCTCCAGAAAACTAAGGAAAAAGTTTTTCGGGCAAATTTATGGAAATTGGGGAAAATATCCTTTGGACCCCCAAAAAATTGCCTGCTTCTACACCTTGGCCTCGAGTATAGCGTTTTACGGTTCTCTACAGCATTAAGCTTCTGCTGCGTTATAAATTTTTTTCGAAATCTGAAAGCTAGTCTTATAAAATCCTGTGCAAAAGCATGCATTTCAAAGCCTCCCGTGCATGTTCGGTATTTTGAGGTTTAGAAAAGGCACCACTTCGGAGGAAATTGGAAGCTTTCTTCTCTGAAATATTTAGCACAAGCATTCAGTGCTGCTCTTTGAGAATAATTTTCCATCAACCAAACACTGTTTTTGCAGTTATTTTTTAATCTCTTACACACAGAAACAAGAGGCAAGAAAAGAACCAACAACATGTATTCCCAGTCATTAATATGCATGTAAGACAACTGATTCAAAACGGTTTGTTTTTATGCGGTTCAGCTCCATCGCATTAGTCTTTCGAGACATGCCTTCAACAATTTTTTATTCTTTTCATAGCAGAATGAATATTTAAAAACCTCGAAATTTGCGGATGGGGTTCATAAGCGAATTTCAACAACATTTGGACCCTCTCCTTTATATAAACGTTAGCATCACGAAGTTAACGCACTTTGAGTTATGACGAGTTGTTTCATTCCAAGCGGAACTTGAGGCCCAAACCAAATGCTTGTAGTCAGTGTATAAATAATTTGCGTTCTTTACCAACCTTATTGCTGTTACTTTTCTGATAGCACTGCCATTTCATATGCTCCTAAGCAAAACCTATCAAAATTTTTAAAAGCAAGCTGATACCCAACTAAATTTCGTGGTCAGTTCTTTCCAATTCATTGTAAAGACCAGAAAATGTAGGTTTGCGATGTATGTGCGAATGCAAACAACAACATTCTGTCTCCAAAATTAATTGATTTTTTATTAAACCCACAATTTTTTATGCAATCGTGCTACACTGAGGCTTGAATAATTGGTTTGGGAATTCTTTCGTCATAATGGTCTTTATCTTTTGTTGGTCTGAGAGTCCCATCTTACTGCTCTGAGCATCAGGCTAATCCGCTTTAGGAGGGAAGCAGCACTGGTAATGATGAGATTCATGAGCTGAAAAAAGTGCGGAGAGACAATGCCGAGTGGTGCAAAAACCGTCTCTCCTCTGCATTTGTGTATATCTATACGTCATAGTGAACACTGTTGAGTACGGAATGTGTAGTTGTGGAACTCAAGGATTTTGTCCGCGAGACTGCAACATTCAACCGCAGAGTGTTTGTAATGTGTTTGGTTTCTTTTTGTATTGGCAAGGGATTTCGGTGTAAAGAAGACAGCAAGAAAGTAAGTTAAATTAGCATACACATGCCAGCTAATCGTTTGTGTGACTTCTAAAAACACGGATTACCGTATAAAAAAGCTTAAACTCTGTGTGAGGACATTGACTTGCATGGCTAGAAGTTTCTCAATCGTGAAATTCAGTATTTCGGGCAAAGAGGTTTAAAAGTTGGTACATGATTGATAATACCATGCCACAAATGTTTGAATAACTCTGTAACCTCTAGTCTAAGGTATACTTTTTTGCATTCTAATACTCAAAGAAAACTTGTGACGGTGACGTGATATGCACCTAGGACGGTCGTTGTAATCTGCTCACATGGTTCATGCGCTAGAGCAGTGGTTCCCAAACTGTGGTACGCGTACCGCCAGTGGTACGCGAAGGCCTTCAAGGTGGTACGCGAGACCCTTCTGTTCTTCTACACAAAAAAAAACAATTTGTTTTTCCTTATCGCGTTTTGTTAATAAATTCCTGCATTTTAGTGTACTTCCCTTATTAGTTTCGAAAAATGGCCATTATAATTTCTCACAGCCATTTTGTTCATGCCGCATTTGTGTCAAGTCTGGTTTGCCAAACTT